>Ga0065711_1000082_pt1 | contig 136196 bp, 67 predicted proteins | sample Hoacrofraction12_FD_59098 | JGI IMG/M metagenome (GOLD analysis project Ga0065711, IMG submission 59098) | Hoatzin crop microbial communities from Cojedes, Venezuela - Epithelial fraction 12 v2 (version 2) | ecosystem: Host-associated > Birds > Digestive system > Esophagus > Crop | place... | reverse complement strand
GTGCTCTGTCACCCTCAGAGTGAAGAAGTTCTTCCTCATGTTCAGACGGAACTTCCTATGCTTCAGTTTGTGCCCATTGCCCCTTGTCCTGTCACTGGGCACCACTGAAAAGAGTCTGGTCCCATCCTCCTGACACCCACCCTTCAGATATTTATAAGCATTTATATGGTCCCCTCTCAGCCTTCTCTTCCTCAGGCTGAACAAGCCCAGCTCCCTCAGCCTCTCCTCATAGGAGAGATGTTCCAGTCCCCTCATCATCCTCGTAGCCCTCCGCTGGACTTTCTCCAGTAGCTCCTCATCTTTCTTGAACAGGGGAGCCCAGAACTGGACTGAGTACTCCAGATGGGGACTCACTAGGGCAGAGTAGAGGGGAAGGAGAACCTCCCTCAACCTACTGGCCACACTCCTCCTAATGCACCCCAGGATCCTATTGGCCTTTTTGGCAACCAGGGCACACTGCTGGCTCATGGTCAACCTGAAGGGTTAAACCTGAGACAGTAAAAGAGAGAGACTAGACATCAGAGGGTTACCAGGTACACAAGTTCTTTTATTTCATTATTTCAGGTATACTCGTTCTTTCATTTCATTTAATTTCATTTCATTATCATTTTCATGTAACCCAAATTGTACATTTATACTTTATATACAAATCTGCTTTATTTGCTAGATATCTGAAAATCTCTTCATGCTACCAGTCATTTATTTTTTTCTATGGGTGAAGCAGACGGGATTTTAAAGAAGAAAGTTGTATCCAGCAGCAGAAGATAAGAGTTCTCTGAGTAACAAACCCTAATGCTTCCTGCTGCTGCAATTGCCATAGAAACAGAAATGCCGCTTATACAGCTCTCCCTTCTCTGTAATGAAATATTGCCACTTGAGGGGGTTTAGAAGGTCGCATGCAAAAAAGGCCTTGATCCTGCAAGGTGCGGAACCCCCTTGGTGAGGTGCTGGGACCCTGGTTCTCAAGGTATTTACATAGATCATGCCCACTGATTTTCAAAACCAAAGAAAGCTCAATGTAAAAAGACTTCTGAGGATGTGAGCTGTGCTTGCCTTATAATTGTTGCTGAAAGGGCTGAGAGTTTAGGACTTACCTCATTTCCCATTGCTACTGTCTGGGACTTCTGGTTAAACAGTAATAGATCTGGTCCCTTCATAAGTCTGCCTGGCATTTGTCTGAGGTTAGAATGGGTCACAGAAGGCAGCCACTAATACAGCACAGACAAATGCCAGCTCAGCCCTAAGCATGGTGGTTTAACTTGCCCAGTTCATACTATTTTCATCTCCTTATTTCAATCCTATCCAGTCAGGTGGCTGAAGCATTATATATATATTCCTTATTTGCTGCTGAAGGTACCAGAAACTATCCAGAGCAAGTGGCCAGATAATTGTTTACAACTTAAATAAAATTTGGGGTTTTTTTAGATCCACAAAGGGATCTCATTTTTTACAGAGAAAGCAGACTGAGGCAATAATAATCAAAGTAACATTTACCCCTTAATAACTGCCTATTTTTATATTGGTGCTAGAGGTTAATAGCAGTGTTATTTACTTCTCTGCCAAAAAGTAGTGAAGGATATGAAATGTAGCAGTCAATAAAGCTGAAGCGTCAGATAAATAACATTCATATTACTCTCTGACAAATTCTTTCGCTACACAGGGATATAAATAACACTAAGAAAGCACTTCCTACATTACAAGTTTACTGATGTGTAAAATGCAATTTTAAAAAGAGCCCAAAGCACCAGGAGCGTGACTCACTGTAATGTGATACATAGAAAGAGATATATGGCATATCTAACACCTGTAAGGAGGAGAAACTGGGAGAGTGAGACATCTTTGTGAAGGTGGGGTGCAGCACTAAAGTGGAAAAGATGAAAAGAGAGCAACTCCCATTCAGAGAAGTGATGATAGCTTCATGCGCTGAACAAAGCTTCAAAATAATAACGATGTTTCTGTTTCTGTGTTCACAGTCCTCAGAGGGATGGATTGGCCAGGAACAGGCTGGTTCTCGTAGCAAAGTTGCATTGTGTTTGTATTCAGAAAACAGAGGGTGTGACGAGCTCCTGATACAGCACAGGAGATTTACCTCTGAGGGTTATCTTTCTCGTAAGCACCCAGGATGGACCAGGCTGCATCTCGCCAGCAGTGGACAGCCACGCGGAGGGACACAACTGTGCCCTTCAGGCCAGATTGCCTGACCTGGTAATAACACTGCCTGTTCAGCCCCTTGGAAATGAAAAAGAGCACTGTTTACATTTTTACACTGGGTTTTGGAGTGACTCAGTAAGAAGAGAGACATAGGTAGGTAGGCAGGCAGGTAGGTAGGTAGATAGACAGACAGGCAGGCAGAGGAAGGCGCTTCCTAAACTAATGAGGTATAGAATACTGGCATTAGAAAAAATGGAGGCAGAAAATGGCAGCATGCGTGAAATAAGTGTCAGGGGTAAGAAAGAAATGTGGGAATGGTCTTTAGTGTTGTGAGTGCTTCATGCAGACGTGTCCTTTACAGCATGTGATGGAGAAGGAGGAATTTGCTTCATCCAGGAGAACTGTATGATTTTCTTTTAGTTGCTGTGCCTCCAGTTTCTCTACTGCTCACTGTTTCAGAAGGCTTTCTTTGTGATGCTTTGGATTCAGAACTATGCTGGCTGAGCTACTTCCACTGAAAACACTGAAAATCAGTGAAATTTTCAGCTTCATCTAGCATAGATCATTAAAACTATGTTTATACCATTACAATGGAGAGGCCTTGCAGCCCTGACTGCACTCTCCTTTGCCTCCGGTCCCTGGCTGGGGAGAGCCGGTGCTGGGCACGAGGCAGGAGCCCACCTTGGACCCATCTCTGCCCTGTTAGGGACAGCTGAGCTGTTCGACAGTCCCACAGCTCCAGAGGGGCTCTGGGGGATGGCTGCATGGGCTGGCTCAAAGTGCTTAATAACACGATCCTTCGGAAGTCTGCTTCAACAAGTTTTATTTTGGGGCTTATTGAATAATTACACCCCACACACAGTCTGAGGTGGGTCTTTACATGGGCTCTTGTTCTGCAAATTGCCATGTGCTATGTTTTCTGCTGTTTTCTGTCAGTAAAGAGAATTTCTGCATCATGTTACCTATCAACATGTACAAATTATAAAACTTTAAATTTCCTGAAAATCGGATCTGGGAAAATGTCAGTCTTCTCTAACATTCAGTGCAACAAGCAAGCCTCTCTGCTATCACCCATCAAAGATCCCAGTGACATCTGCTCAGTGGCTGCCTTTTGCAGGGGAGAGAGGGGTGAAAGGAGGACAGAGAGAAAAAGGAAGGGTGGATTGTCAGCTATTGACCTTACAGCTGAGCTTGGCCGTTGCTGAGGTGGACGATTGTTTTTAAATAGTCCTGGATTTTGCTTTTTATGAGAGATAATAAAAAGATAATCTAGGGTTATTCTCCATTATATTAATATTTTGAAAGTTCTTGGAAATATTATGTTGATATTTTAAGGTCTATATTTCCGGAATAACTGTATGTGCCTCCTCTTGTTGAATTCCAGATGATCATCCTCAGAGCATTAACAAGCACACAAAGAAATGGGAATAGGAAAGCTGTTTCTAAAATGCCAGAAATGTCTTCGTCCAGCCAAGAAAATCTGTAGCACAAACCAGAAAAGGCAGAGTGTTTAAACCGTAGCAGTATAATTCTAAGAATGAGCAAGTATACTGACGGTTTGGACTAAATATTTAAGTAATACGTTTCAGTCAGATCTTGACACTGTGGGATAATTTAGATGTGAATGGAAAGATGTCCCTTCAGACTTTTCCCTACTAATGGCAAAAGCATTTTTACAATCCAAACAACTTCATAATCTGTTTTCTTCCAAGAAAATAAAGAAATTACTCAAATTAATAATAATTAAGGATGTAAGGGAAAGTACTTCTGCAGCAGAGGAGTGAGATCTCTCTAATTTCTTTAAAAATGTCTTTCAGACATGGTAGCTGCCATAATAAAAGGATAAATTTTGCAAACATTATGAGCATATCCATTTGGGAAGTCAAAACAAATATGATGTAGACCCAGCTTTTGTCATAGATAAATAGTTCTTTTTGTAGCAAGCCGTGGAGTATTTAGAGCAACCCAGCACTCAAGCCAGGAACATTATCATTTTTTGTCAGTTAGGACCTTCATCACTTACAGACATCACTGGAAATATTACTGGTGATTGATACTGATGGCAATGATGATTACTCTTGCAATAAGCTTAATTAGAATAATGAAATACTGTTGCACAGAACTTGGTTGTTGCCCAGGCAGGATAATGTATAAGCAGCACAAGGAAGTCATCAGCTCAGAGGGTGCTTCATATTTCAAGTGTCACATTGCTAGGGAAGCGAAGAGTCATTGTGTGTCATTTCTCCTCTATTCCTACTCCATTTCCTACATGTGTGCATACACAAATAATTGCTAGACATCACAGAGATTGCGTCTTAGATATTAATCCTGACTCTCAACCATAATGAAGTGGTGGCATAGTGGTGGCATTGCTGTTTTTGTAAGATGCTGCCAGTCTCTGAGAAACTTTTTTTTGTGTCATTATTCTTCAGGGAGCACTTCTCTGACAATTTGGTTGTGATATTTTAGTTGATCTTCACCTGCCACAGTGAGAAACCCACGCAATCAAAAGTTATAAGGAACCTGGAGGGGGGAGAGTAATTTCTGACCTCTCTTGTTCTGGGTAGCTGATGCCAGAAAAAACTGAAGCGCTGAGGTGTAACATCATCTCATTATTCTTGAATAGTCAACTTAAAGCTAAGCTGTGCATTTAAAAGCTCTGAATATAGATGTCAACTCTGAACATTCCAGGCTGGCTGAGTTGGTCTCAGACCCAGGTCTTCCACGGCAGGGGGAGCAGCTATAAAGATGATGGGCTCTCCAATCTCAGAACAGGAAGATCTGCATTTATAAAGGAGAACACTGTCCCCATATTCTAGGCTTTTAGGATTAAAATAATTAAGACAGTAAGCTATATAAACATATAAGGGTAAGTTGACTATAACAGTTTTCATAACAAGATTTGTATTTCTGGGTGGTGTGGCCTAAGAATTCAAAGTGAAGCAGGGATCACTTAAAAATAATTTAAAGAATCACACATATGTCATATTAGGTAAGACACAGACACTCATTTAGGAGGAAATTTCATAAGACCTGAGGAAAGAGCCTTTTCTGAGCAGGCAAAAGGCAGCTGTGAAATCAAATTAGGAGCTAAATCTAGAGTTGCCACCATATTGTGCCATTGAAATGCTTTAATTTTGGATATTCTATGACTTGTCCTTTCCTATTTCTGGGTCAAAAATTGATGAGGTTTAATGTTATTTTGCCTGGAAGCTTACGCCTTGCCCCTTTGTCTCTCCATAAAATATGAAATATGCCAAATGTTTTTCTTCCCAGCTACTTTCCACTTACTTTAATTCACTCAGCACTTCCCTTTGCAGTCATACCAAAGTTTTGAATATAACCTTCCTCTTAAATGAGAAAATACTGTAAAGCTAAGCAGTATTTTGTATAAATTATGAACTCTGCAAGTGAAAAGGAAGAGACAGATGATGTCCTGATGAAGGAGAAAGGGCACGACTTAGGCACTTGTGTTACTTGTACAGACCTGCAGACTCCTTTGGCACAGCTGAGGATGCACCCTCTCCAGCACCATTCCAATTGCTGCAGTCACCACAGTTCCATTATCACCAGTGTCCATTTGATTTATGACAAGAAATTATTTTGCTTGAATAAATTACCTTTTTTCATTAGTTCAGCCAGTATCCTGTCTCTGTTAAGAGGAAGAGAACTACAAAAGAGATACGCAGTAAGCTGAATAGTGGTGGTTGTTCAACTGGTTTAACATAAGATGATATCAGGGTTCGATTTTTCTTGTGCATACCAAGAAAGTATATTTGCCTTTGCAATGAGATATTTTGCCTGTTAAACACCACACAAAGTGCCAGTTACAGAGTGGGAAACCACCTCAGTCCTCTCTTGCAGTTGTTACAGGCAGTCATCCAAATTGAGGTCTAATATTTCTTACAGAAGTGAGAAAAGGTTTGACTAACACAGATGTGTTTGGCTAAGCATCCTCTTCTCAGCAGAGGGTGGCATTTTCAGAAGGTACTTTTGACCCGATTTTGTAGCACTATAAAATCTCTCTGGCTTTATGTCCTGATATACCACGAAGAAGCTGAGAAAAATGTTGCGACATTTAGGTCATTTGACAAACTTCCGGGGAAATGCATTCAATGGTAGTTTCTAAAGCATTGCATCAGGAGTGGAGCAGCAGAGAGAAACCAGAAGGGAAAGAGGAGAGGAGGGAGTGTGTGGGGGTGTGTGTGTGCTCAGATGTGTGTGTATGAAGCTGGCCTGCCTGCAGTATTGCTCTTCCAACCATATTCTAGCTGAGAGAAGTCTCATGCAAGCAGAATTACTCAGAGGACAGGTACAAGAGAGTTTCAGCTAAGCAGGAATAAGAAGTTGATCTGGTGAAAGTAAGGAAAACCTGTTGAGTTAACCAAAACTTAAAGGTTTGAGCTGGAAGGAAGAAGGAGTGGGAAAAAAACCAAATTAGTATAAAGCATCTCAGCCACTCCAGACTAGAAATTTGGGGGCTAGACAAAGCAAGACAGCTTTACTCACAAAACAGATGGGTACTCAATTTTATGTAAATGGGCTTAAGTGCTTTATTGAATAGGGAAGAAAATAGCAACCTTTAAATGCTTTTCTACACAGAACAGTGGTGTATGTTATATGAATCTGGGTTTCAAAGAGTTTCTACAGAAAATGTAGTCCTTCTGTCAAAAAATCCAAACACAGAAAGGTTGTAAATTTTCCTTTCAGCCCCCAAGTGTGTCTATGCAGACATGCTATTCACACCTGAATTCCTCCCTTTCTATGTTGATTCACCACTTTTTCCTGTAATATAATGAAGCAAGGAGTCTCAAAATGCACCATCATACCTCTGAGAAAGATCCTGGGCCAATCAGGGAGTTAAGAAGAAAAATTAAAGTATTTCAACTATAACTCCCAGAAGGCACCACAGCAATGTTCCTGTTTAATTGGTTTTTTTTGAAATGCAAGTTTTCTGTTCTGCTGAACTTTTTTCATTGTAAAGAAGATGACTGTTCAGTAGAAAACTTTGATGACTATCACTTTTTCCTATGTTTGTCAAACTTCTGAAAGGACAAATTAATACCAGCCCTTTTCTGTCCTAACATTTTTTTATGCCCAGAAGCAGAACATACACATTTCATGCAAGTAGGTCATTAAAACCCATATCTTACTGTTAAAAATTACCTAACTGTTGTATCTCAAAACATAATTATAAATGAAAACCACGAATGCGTGTGAGTATTTCTAGTGGGGCTCTGTGAAGCTTGGTTCTCTGCTAAAAGAAATATTAGTCATTCTATATGGAATATAAAAGTTATGAAGCATGTCTGATAAGGATGGACAAAGTCGTTAAATAACGATGAGGATAGGTCAGGTATTATTATAATCCTGGTAATGTGATGAACTGGAAACAGTCAAACAATATGCATTTTAACACAGTCATTTACAAGGTCATATAGGTAGGAAGAAATCAGGTAGAGAGAATACACACTATTAACACTGGGAAAGAAATGATTTTGGAAAGAACTGAGAGGTCACCGCAGACAGACAATTAAATATGATTTCTCGATGTAAAACTGCGTCCAAAAAGTTCTGTGAGGTTTTGATATGTAACTGAGGATAAAAGGGTGATATTGTCTAGAAATATAGTATCAGTTAACTCACTAGTAGAATGCTGTGTCTCTTTTTTAGTGTCCTTGCTTAATAAGGATATCAAAACATTGGCTGAGAAAATGTCTATAAGGATAATCTAAGGACTGGAAATACTGCCTTGTGAAAGGAATTTTATATATTTAGCTCAAGAAGATGAAATTTAAGCGCTAACTTAATTCTGGTTTATAAACATCCACCCAAAGAAATAAGTTGTAAGTAACCCTGATGCTTCTCCATTAACAAATGCGTAACAGGATCCAGGCAGCAGAAATCAAAAGCAGAAGAACTGAAACTAGAAACACGCAGGTTTTACGGTAAGCAAGGCAGCTCTTACAACAGACTGACAACAGAGGAAGAAGATTTCTACAACCTGATGTTTTTAAATTAAGATCAGATTGTCCAGTAATATTTGTGCTGCAGTTGAACGGAATGCAGGCATCAGCAGCTGAGCATCTACAGTCTATGCAAACAGGTTGTTAAGATGATGTTTATTGCTCCATGTAGTCTTCACTGTTCATCGATATATCAGAAGAGGACCATTGTACGCGGCACATCATGGAACAGGCTACCCCAGTGGGTATCTGAGGAAGCGGGTCTTATCAAATAGAGAAACAAAAGAGATGGTAGAAGGTCACACTTCCCTACAGACAGCATTGTACAGAGGGAGAATAATCAGCCCTCTTTGTAAGAGTGGATAGCAAATTAGCAGTGCTGCAGAGAAGGCAAAATGGTTTAGGAACTTGAGGTAGGGTCCTATCCAAAATAGTTGAAAAAACAATATGCTGATATTAATTCTAAGTGACAAATAGAAATTTATCCATACTGGAAAGATTTCTTTGAATCATCCAATCATGTCTGGTTCTGATCTCACTATAACTACTCTGCAATCAGTTGTCAGCATCACCTGAAACAGCACAAAAAAAAAGATTAAATGAATAAGAGGATGGAGACTAAGCCAGGGGCTGTTATAATGGCATGATATAAATCTTACCAGGATTCTTTTATTTTTCTGTCTCAAAGATGACATAACAGAAATTGGAGAGCTTGGAAACGGCTAAGGATGATAAGGAGTATGAAAATGCTTCTTATTTTGAGAAGACTTACATTAAGAAGAAGATGAATTTAACAGCTGCTAATAGGATATAGCATCTTATCAAGTATAAAGAAGACGGGATACTGAACTTTTGGTTACCCATTGTCTTAACTAGAAACAAAATACAGACAATAAATTTAAAGGGCAACTTTTTTTTTAACACTGCCTAACCCGTGTGACACAGACCCTCATTTTAGTCGAGTACTTAACAGGACTGAAAAAGGTAAGACTGTTGCCTGAAAGAACAGCTAGCTTCATTTTAAGCTGAATTTTAAAATGATTTTTTCCTAAGCATGCAAATAAACCCTCATGCCCGAGGACAAAAGCCAGCTGCTAGACGACAGAGGCTAACAAGCAGCTTCCCTAACGGAGCCATTACTCCAGAAGGCCCCAGCTCAGCAGTTCTTCTCTGTTTAGGAAAGCATGTTGAGTGGAAATGTTCAAAGAGGTAGGGAACAATTAGGTGTGCAAGTCCCATCCAAAGTGGGGGGAGGAAGAGAGGCGAATGCCAGACTTCCACCAGGCTGATGAAAATGTTCCCATGTCTGAAGTTAAGCACATGCTTAAATGTTTTGGACTTTCATGGTAGAGACGGGACCCTGGATTAGAGGACTCATGGAGCGGATCAAGCACGGGGAGCCCTACGCTGCTGTACAATAAAGCTGAAGTCTCTTTTCCTGTTGTTAATCTCTTTCCTGTCTGTTAGCCTCAAGGCACAGTGAAGAGTTAATTGATTTTCATCCAGGAAAAGAGGACTTCACTGAGAAGTGCAGTCATGGAATTTTTTATTTTATTTTAAGCACCAGGCACACCTGCCAGGCCTCCAATTATTCCTCAGGAGGAGAAAGTCTACTGTTTTTCCTGTGAGGAAACCCTCTGATCCAAGCACTTGTCAGAGGTTTGTACTTCATCTATGCACTGTGTTAATCTGTCTTCTCTTTTAAAACCCGGCTGCTGGTGGGGGTTTTGGGGGTGCCTGTCCTTTTGTATAGGTGTTTAGTGGTTAGGGCATATAACCAGAGAAAGAGAAAGCCAGCGCTAGTTTCCTCCCCATCCGGGGGTGCTAAAAGCAGAGGGAAATGTCCCCTGCAATCCTGCTGGCTGCCCAGCAATGAGGGAGACGAGATTCTTGAGCCCCTTGGGCTGGGCTGGCATTCCTTCCTGGGGACTAGCCCAAAAACGGGGTGATTCCTCCACGTAGCATCTTTTTAAAAAAACCATTTTTTGTGGGACCTGACCCTGCTGCTGAGTGCCAGGGGTGTGGAAATGCCCATCGGGTCGCACCTTCTCCTTGGCTTAGGAAACGGAGTTGGTGCAAACACCAAGCTAGGCCACAGCTAACCTCAGAGTCGCGCTGCGTGTCCAAGGAGATTTGTAATTTGATAATAAGGAAGCGCCACTGGGAACCAGGAGCTGAAGAGAGATATTTTGCACCTTTTTGTGCAGCATCATTTGATGTGAGGTTGAGCTCCTGCACGGGCTGTTGAAGCTGCATCAGGGTGCAACCTCATCGCAAAATCTGGACCGTTTTGGATGAAACCAAACTGCAAATCTTCTCTGGGAGAGCACAGAGCACTCCAGTCACTCACGGACATCTACTGGTCTGAAAGCTCCTCAGTTTGCCCCCCAGCCCTAACACAGACACTGTGCACACTGGGTCCTCAGTACCAAACATTTCCCTCTACAGACCCACTCCTGTTGCACCATGTTACGTGTAGACGAAGCCTTAAATGTTCAAAATCAGTCTAATTCTAATTTAAGGTAGCTCTGTCCTTTTTTAATGGTTTTCATCGGTCATGTTTTGAGCCACTACTGCAGTACTCTGCCAGAACAGTTTTTATAGCACTACATGGGGAAATCAGACCTGCGTTGCTGAGGTTTGAAATTAAAAAAAACCCAGAAAAACAGCAAAAAGAGAAAAAAACAAAAAATATTTGTGCTAAATTCAAAATTGCACAGGAGACTATAATGGCTCTACATTTTTTTTAAATACCAGCACGAGTTCTGTTGTGTGTCTTGTACCCACTAATGGATTTTAACTTTATTACTATCCAGTTTTATTGGAACTAATCAGAAGACTGTAGGAATGAAAGGACTCCCACATTACTGAAACAGTTAATTTTTTTTAAAGCCAGGCTACCGAAGTGCAAGTTAAAAGGGAGGAGCAGATCAAATCCATGTGCGGGTCATTTCAGAGCTCAGTCTCATTTTTGAAATATAGATTATTCAGGATAACATGAGTTCAGCATTTCTATGTAATGTTGTTTCATTGATTGATCCCTTAGGCCAACAGGACTTGGCTGTAGATAGATACCTAAAAACGAGTTTTAAAACTTTACCGTCTTTTAGTATTTTATAACCTGTCAAAAAAAATCAGTTAGAGGCTCTGCCTTTTCTCAAGCTCTGATATCATGGCAGCAGATCTTCAGCAGAAATGCGTTTTTTCATACACCTAAATGGTAGTTGCCACGAAAGCACATGGCGAGTCATGACTCCGAAGAAATTCCTGGGTGAACAGTAGCAAAGGTGAAACGAATGGCTAACACCTGCCAAAACCTGCATGGAGAGTGCTGATGTCATCAGCAGTGCCATCACTTCGGAGGCAAAGCCTCCACTCAGGTCTTGACAGGTAAGGGTAGGAGGCTATGACCTTCAAATAGTCTATTTTAAGATGCATATTCTGTGTGATCTTTTTAAGTCTCGCTGAAGCCTGGGCAAGACCCAGCCTTTTATTCATCAGGTCCTTATTTATGTTTATTTATAAGCTTTTCCATGGAGGTCATCCTGGTACTATGTGAGTGCATTATGTATATTAATGGCCTTGTCTTCAAGCTATGCTGGGAGTGATGAAAGTGTGATTCCTCCCTCTGACAACAGGGAACTGATGCAAAGAGGGGTGAGGTGATGGGCCAAGGTCATGCACAGAGTCTGAGGCAGAAGCTCCTGTGCCCCAGCCTCAGCCTTAACTACTGCTTTCCTTTTTGGTTAAGTTACAGCTTTTTACTTTGGTGGGAGCTGAAGCTTTCACAACACTTTCCAGGGTCAATTCTAAAATGTTTGTGACATATCAGCAATGTGATGGATAGACAGACAGTCAGACAGATACACATGTGCACAAACACACACGTGTGCACAGAGTTGAAGCTTCATGCAGGGTTTCAGAGACATCCCTACAGCTCTGCCAGGCACTTTCTGTGAGCAATATGAAGACAATGTCAGGCAACAGACACAAAGCTGGAGGATGAATTTCTGGCACCACCATAGGCTCAGCATGGGAGTATTGGCAATTTATTTGACTTTGCTGCAGCATACTGTAAAACAGACATTCTGATGCTAGAGCTACCCTGTCAAAGACTTTTTGAGCAAAACACGCAGCTCAAAAGCCTTTGCTCAGATTTTTATAACTTTCGTGAAACAATTGACTTTTCAAACCTTGTTTCCCTAAAAATACTATACAATACTGTACCCTAAGAAACCATCCACTGAATCACTGGGAATACCCAGTCAGCATCGCAACAGTGCCTAATACAGTTACATAGCAGCAGTAGCAACAACAACAAAGTGTAATATTCGCCCGTTCGCCAAGGCCATTGTTTGGGACAAAACTGCACATGGAACTAGTTAACCCACTTGACAGTAAAATTCTAGCAATCTATACTATGTTGACATTTAATATTGAGTCAAGAAAGATGAGTAAACACAAAGAAAATTGCAGTTTGTCCTTAGGTATTCTGAAAAGAAAAGCTTATTACTCTCATTTCCTAAAAGACTACCACACTGTAGCATCAGAACTGATAGTCCAGGATAACTGGCAGTGGATTTAAGGTTTCAGGACACATAGCAGCTGAAATTGAAAGTAATGTGGACGAAGGTGATGTGTTTAGCCTCAGGAAGCATGGAATTAAACTGTCTGCTGGTAGGAGGTGAGAGGGGGAAAAGCTGGAAACGCAGCAGTCCCTTGTTTCGGCAACAGCAACCCACAGGAAGGTGGGAGGGGGAAGGAAAGAGGGGGATGAAACCACAGCGAGTTTTCCCTTCAGTGTACCTAGCAGGAGATTAACAAAGAATATGCTTAGTTATTGCTTCCTGCCCACCTGCCTAGTTCCTTCAAGAACCAGAGCTCACTCAAATAACATTCACTCCCTTAGCAAATGCACTCCTAATGGAAGCGGTTACAAATTAACCAAGTCAGTTTGATTCTTCTCCCTAGAAGGAACCACAATTATTTTCCTCTACCTTTTTTACAGATCTGTTGGTGAACTTTCAGGTTTCAAGGATCAAAACCTGGATGTCATGCTGGGGTAAAGCAGCGTAAATTCTGTTCAAGGCAGTGATACTGTCTGCATTTACACCAGTCAGTCATCCATCAGTTCTGGATGATCAAATTCACTGTCCTGTTTGCTGCCTTCAGTAATTCTGTGCTACCCTAGCTGGTGCTAGATTTATTTTGTTAATAATTCATGGGTTGCCTTCAACTTATGACTCTCTGTGCTACATAAATGATACAGAGTAATTAAGCTACCTTTAAAGCACCTTGAGTGCTGTTGGCAGGAACAACAGCAAGTATTTAAAAGAATATTTAATGCCGTGCACTGCCGGCATGCATGCTGGGAAACAAGCTCCCATCCCAGAGCCTACCCTGAGCCAATCACAAGAGAATGGCTTAATTGGTTAATCATATAAATTACAGTCACTTAATCATTTTAATCACCATCAGCCAATTAGCTCGGAGTTATGGGCTCTGAGGTAACAGTTATGCAAATGTTTGTTCCACTGCAAGCTATTAACAGCCATATTTTCTATATCAACCTGACAGTGACCGATGTGAAGAGGGAAGTGAGGAAAGTGAGCATTTATTTAGTATAAACTTCTCTCCTTCCGATTAGAATGAAGCAAATTGTAGGATTGGACTTAAAATAGAACAGTTGTCTTTTTTATCATAGAAATTACCCTCTGTCGGTTATGTTGGTGTGTGCATGTGCTGAGGTGCGCTCCTAGATGTTTTTGCAGAACACTACCCTGACTGCCCCAGTGTCCCAGCATCGCTGTCGCTATTAACAAACCTTTTCAGTAGCAGGACAGGAATAAATGTTAGCATTCAGTTACTGGAAATCTGCAATAGTGAGTGAAGACTAGTGGCTTACAGTTCATCAACAGTGAATAGTTTCCCGGAACAGAGGTGTGACACCTTTACTGCCTAACTTTGGTTTTCTCCTGCTCTGTTTCTGTCAAAATCACCTCGAAGTCTCGTCTCCATGACTGTAGTGGCTTAAGTGGAGATACTCGCTGCTTGCAGCAAGGATCAGAATTTAGCCCCAGCTCTTTCTCATAGATGAAAAAGTGGGGATGAGATTTTTCAATATCATACGGCTCATTTGCATTGCTTGGGTAAAATGGGGCAGCACAACAAAAACCCAGACATAGGAAATACAGAGCCACAGAAGCATCTCTGGTACAGTAAGACTTATTGGTGCATTGGAGCTGGGACATGTAAGACATTTGTCTGATCAGATATCCATTGGTATTAGTTCTGCTCAGGAAATATATTGTTCTGCCCTGTCACCAACTCAGTCTCCCTTGATAGACAGGCAGAATTTTCAGAGCTTCATTCCTATAGCAAAGCTGCTATGGAAAAGAAAAAGATGGAGACAAGGGGGACATTTGTTAACATTAATTTTTATAGTTTGTGTTTATCAGCCAAAGCTACGCTAAGCTATCTAGCAGATAAAGAAGACACAGCTGGCATGATTCTCTGGGGCATTCAGAAGTTTGTCACTAAAAGAGTGACACAGCTCTTGGAAAAACACTTAGCAGTTGCAAAGCCTTACATCGAAAATGCAGTTGTTATATTTTGTGTGAGAAGCCATAAGTCACCCATTCTTGAAAATGCCTCACTACCGTCAAGAACCTGAGCTAAAAGGTAGGGGGAAAGGTGTCCACAAAACTCTACAAGCTTCATAATATTTTAGTTCGATTTTTTTTTGTGTGTGTTGATGTTTTAAAATACTTGGAGTTGCAAAGTTTCATATTTGAGGCATTAAGAGGACTAACTACATACATACACGTATCACTGTCACCAGAGTTTTGTATTATGGTTTAAATTAAATGTGCCTGCTAGGGACATCAGCAGAAAGAATAATACACAGTTTTAAGTCATGGTTATTTGAAACCACTTAACCCATTTGACTCTATAATACTCAATTAACAAATTATTACAACATCTATTAAGCCTTTATTAGTCCTTTATCAGTTACTCATAAATAGAATCCTAATGTGAAGCACAATCATTTTGTCTATTTAAACTAACAGTCAGTTTGGGTAGATGATGTATGAGTTAAGAGTAACTTATTTCAGGACAGAGGGGCTGAACTTGCAAGACAGAGCAGAAAAATCAAGCACCTCACTATATAGTAACCAACAGAGAAACCACCAGGGGCTGAAAAGGCTGTTCACAACGTGTTTCCTCTTTGGTGCAGGGAAGGAGGAAAGAAATGTTTCCGCCTTTCATCTCAGTCTCAGTGATGCCATGAATAAATGAGCTGTGTACGTATTCCAAGTGCTTTTACGAACAAAGTGCTACAAATAGGTTGCCACCTCTGAAATGCAAAAATACCTGGCAAAGCTGGGGAAAAAAGTGCTGCTACAGCTGCAAATGGGTCTATACATGCAAAGCAATGCTGATGCCAACCAGTAAAGCCTATAGTAAAGGCAGCCAAGCTGAATGGCAGCCGCCCAGAGGTCAATCCCATTCATAATAGGTCTGTGAGGTAGCAAAGTATCTGCATACAAATTTTATGGAGGAAATTGAAATTGAGATTAAAGCCTTGATCTCACTGGACCAAGCAGTGCTCTGTGCCTACAGAGACAGGGTCTGTCTGTGGCATACCACATGACCACAGCATGGTCCCCGCATGGATGGCCTGGCCCCGAATGGCTTCAGGATCAGTGCCATGGCTGCAGGAAAACCCAGACCTGAGGTTCAATCCCAAAGAAGAAGACCAGGCCAGGAATGACACGTCCTCTCCTTGGAAAGGAACGACATGCCTCATTTCACAGTTCCTGTGCCTCAGTGCTATTGCCACTTTTGATGACCTCACTTGGGAGAAATCCTGAAAAATATTTGAGTGATACTTATAAATTTCTGCCTTTAAGCAATACCTTACCTTTCTGTAGCACCAAGGAAGCTACTGTTGAGTAGCGGTATCTTTCAGCTGTGTTGACAGGGTCTCCTGGTCTTTGCCGTGCCCTCAGCAGAGATACTTCTGCCTGGTAAGCACTGCTTCCTCTGTCAAGGTCGTTCTGCGGTGTCACAGACATGCTATGCCCATAATAAATTAATAATGGAGCACACCTATCAATATTTATTACAATTACTCAGGCGGAATGTTAAATAAAGGCTTCATCCATCAACAGTATGCAGTCAGACCATTGCAATGACCCAAGGACCAGGCCCCCCAAACCTTCACCCCCTGTAAATGGTGTCATGTCCTGTCAGAAGCAAGGGCTGGAGCTGCTCTTCTGCTTCTGCAAGGAAGAAGAAGCCAGATAAAGAGTCCAAACAGGAGGAGATCTTCCTGCAGAGGAGGGAGAGAGCTGCTAGGGCTCTAATTAACCATTCACTAAAATATTTCCCAACAACAGAGAGGAAGTGCGTTGTCCAGGATATTAATTTACCCCATTAAACTGAAATCCTCCAAAATCTTTCTAAGGCCACATGCCAGAGGATGTCTTTAAGATCATGGTTGTACAAACCCATTCACTTCAGTAGCTAAGTAGTCATATTATAACCTGTTGCTTTCCAGCTTTAAAAAATAGATACAGCTTGACTTTGTATGTGTGCATGCACTCTTTAAAAGCTTTTAGGAGGAGAAAAACACCATTTTCTTGCTAGTTTATTGAATGACCACCAGTTGTCATATTTTGTGTCTACTACAGAAAAAACATTTTTGTGGATGTTTAAAAAGATACTTTAATGTCAGGTTTTCTTGATTTCTTTACTTGTGCTATTGTTTTCCTATTCCTACATTCACTTCAACCAAGCAGTGTGCACGGAATCCCAGAGCAGGCTTCCTGAAAATTAGGCTCAATTAAGGCAGGTGGCCTTTGATTCTTAACGATTGATTAGAAAGCAAAAGACAGATTTACAGCAAATTAGTCGATAACTGAACTTTTTTCTTTTTTTTTGGTAAAAGACATCTCCTTTCTGCCTGTTTCTATTTTTGATATTCCATTAAGATGCCTGCATTTATGTTGCCATGCCTCACTAGAAAAGCTTTTTTTATTCTATTGACAAACATGTCACTTTGAAGAGAACATAACGCCGCTGCTGGTTTTTCTGATTAGTGGTAGCTAAATACAATAATGATCTTAATATATTGTCATTCAGGTACACGATGGTGCTTGTTTTCTGCTCATAGGGAGGTCACACTGTACTGCGCTATTTGTTTTCATTAGTATGTTGAGGGTGAAGAGGTTCATCAGTGTGTAACCTCAGAGCAGGAGCAATCTCCACTCAGGAACAGTGCTGTGCGAATGTTTTTCTCTTGGATATTTCTAACCTTCCAATAAGCACAATGAGTCTTTGACCTGCCTTGAGCAACAGTGTGCCTAAGGAGTGGCTTGCATCTCAAACTCAATCAATATTTGTTTCAGGCTTTTTATTCCAGACAGGCAAGTTATCTGAGGTTGTGAACACCAGCAAACACAGATAGATGGCTAGAGTTACATTCAAGAAAGGGTTGTGTCAGCAAAGTGCAGCCCCAGTGGAAGTTTAGGCACCTCAGGGATCAGCATCTGAACAGGGGCTTTCTGAATCTCAGTTTTGGCCTGAATTCCTGTTTGAATTGAAGTTTGGATACTGGTACCTCCACTAGCTGTAATACCAACTACAGCTTAGTAGCAAGGTAGCTGAGAAAGATCCTAGCAACTTCTGCTTTTAGAGGCCTAAATGATTTTGGACATCTGGCTCCATATTCAGCTGCACAGAGAAGCATCTTACAGCCCACCACCAAAGCACCGGCAGCCGACATGAACAACATTTTGTATCATTCTTCCTCCACATCTTCCTGTCTCTGACATTTTCGTCAGGCTGCAGGAAACAATGAGTAGCTGAATGATACCCAAACCTGAGAGATGGATGCATGGAAGAAAGCTGGTCCTTGCGTGGCCTGCAGTTTGAAAGCAGATACCAAAATCAGGAAGGAAAAGAGTCAGACCCTGTTTCTCAGTGAGAGTTAAGTATGAAAACCCATGACTCTCCTTCAAGCACCAGTACAGCTGGGTGAACCTTGTCTTGGGCACGTCAAGGCACTGAGTGCACCCAAAAGCTATTCCCTTTGGGACAGGGCATGTTTCCCCCACTGCCGATGCAAAGGCAATGTACGACTGCGGATTTCTTGAAGGCACAGGGAACTGCAAACTCCCCTTTGACTTTCCCCCCTTTGCTGTCATCCCATGTATGGACTCGAAAGAAGTTTAGGGGCCACAGGGAAATTAAGACAAAATCACAGCTGTACTACTTAAGAAATGAAGGAATAGAAAGGACATGGTTAAATTAATAGGGGTGTTCTGTTGTTCAGATCTGGGAACATGGAATACAAGCCAGGTCTGGGCAGTGAATGTTAAAGCAGCAGTAAAATGGGCAACATTAAAAGTATAAAAGGACTATTATAAACTCCTGTTTTAGCCTTCTTAATAAAAACTGAAAGCTGGCGTTGCTTCCAGTAAGGGCTACTGAAAGTGTGACTGTGTTAGCACAGGTGGGGCCAGGGAGAGGGAAAGGAAGAGAAAACAGAGCATCAGGAGAAAGTGTGCTTTTATTGTCTGATTTTGGGTTTTATTAGCAAAGTTTGTAATGAAAAAACGGTAGCTGGATTCCTCTGCTTTACATAGTGAAGGGGAGCCTGAAGAGTCCCCACAGAGAAAGAAGAGAATCTTTTTAACATGCTCCATTTTCCATCTTTGAATCCAGAGGTTTCAGGCTCCAGGCAGCAGCCAAAGCAGAAGTTAAACCAAGCAGAAGACAGAAGAGTTTCCCTTCTTCTTTTTGGGCTGGCCATAAGTCAGAGGTTGTTTGACTTTTCTGAAAGCTCTTTTATTGTCCATTGAGGCAAGTCAAATGACCTTCCACTGGCTATGGGCTAAAAAAAGCAAGTTACTCTTACCCCACAAAACCTGACCGACTCTCTGGCAGTTTCCCTGTCTTTGCCTCTGTTGATTGCACAAGGGCCCTCAGCAGTTATGCTCCTCACTGAAGTCCCTTAGCTACGCACTGACCTAAGAAGCCGTGAACCTCGGGGCAATGTGGGACAAAATGTGACCTATTGGGATACTGTGAGTGGCTCTTCTCAGTGTCACTTCCATTGAAGACAACAACCTCCTCTCCATGTGTGTTAGACTTCTAACAATGTGTCACCAGTCCAAAATTCAAAGGGCTGAAGGCCTGACAGTACCCTCAACATTGGCTAGAGACTTTATTATTAGCTTATGACCAAGAGAACTCTGTTCTGTTTGTTCTTTTCTCATACACTGTATATTGAATTAACTGATGAATTTTCCCCTGAAGAACTCTGTCTTCTTCCCATCGCTGTTTCTCCTTTAACCCTTAAGTATAGCATCTAAAATAATTGAGAACTAGAGTTAAAATAGCTAAAAATGAACCATCTGTTGACCCTGATCTTTCAACTGTTTCTTTCAATTTTAGTAAAGACCTTCAGCGAGGGACACAGAGTATTTTTATTATCTTAACTGATTCCAATGCTTTTCTCAGCTCTGTCATGTAATATGCTACTATTGATCAAATTAATGTAGAATTTTTTTTCTTAGAGAGAAGTAGGTTAGATCTATTTGTGACTGACCAAGACATTTGGTTTGTTCTTGCCACCTCTAATTGACAGAAATGGGAGTAAAATAGACAAAAGACCCACCAGTTTTGTGTTGGTAATGGATTTAGATTGACCTAAGTCTGCAATAATGCAGATGTGAATGAGGATCACTGAGTATAATTAATTTCTGCTTTCTCAGTGAACAATACAACATTTTTGTCTGTATGAATGTCTGTATTTACAGGATAGGGTTTAATGAATGATTTGTCAGGTCTGTTTCAGAGAAATGTTGTGATTTGATGACATAAAGAATAAGGTAGGTGGTATACAGAGTATCTGTCCTCTCACACAGACTGTTCAGCATTTTGCAGGATTAATCCCTAACTGAGGGCTGTTGTGATTCATGTTTATAATGACCAGCTCACCCTAATAAGAAATAAGCCACTTTTCAAACTTTGATGCAAACATAAATTGGCTGCTGGTCAATTAAACAGAAATTAGACCATCACTCACTAGGACAAAGGGATCAACAATCTCTTGATGTATTTCTCAATAGCAATTTCTCGAAATCATTCTGCAGCTTCAATCAGAGAAGGCAACAGAAGTTCATTTCTCTGCTTTCTTGTAGCCCTGTCCCTTTTGGGTCAAGGAGGAGGCAGCTGTGGTCGCGCTCTTGTGCATGGAAGCTCTGGAGATCTGATGAAAGGAATCAGGCAACTATTTGCAAACTGTGGCTGCCGATGCCACACTCCTAACTTGAGTAGGGTCTCATGCCTCCCAGTCTGGGAGGAAAAGTCTGGTTTTGAGAGCTAGACAAAAAAACCCTCACTAACTAGGAGGCAGGTATGGACACAAGAGTAGGAATTTCTATAGATTTAGACCCCCAGAAATGAAAAAATTGTGGTAAGATATCATGGGAAAAAATGCCCTAATCATTCCTTGAATTTTAATGGAAGAAATTATGGAAAGAGGTGAGGAATCAGCATCAAGGGCTCAGTGAGATACTAGTGTAGTAAATACAGTAATTGTTCACTGAGGGGAACAGCGTGTCAGGAACACTTTGTAAAAGGCAGGAAAAGCAACGGTTTGATCCTGTGTTCATGAGTAATACATGTCTTACAGGTCTGTGATTGTTTACTATGCATCAAGTTCTCTGTATTTCCATTTCTATTTTATTCCAGATTATTATAAATGGCTAATATTCCTGCAAGTACAAAGCTATGATGAGGTACTTTCATCTCCTTCTGATGACTTCATGTCATTTTAAGAATAAGAAAGCCTCCCCTAACTAGACCAAGTGTTTACTCCAGACCAAAAATATATCCACAACTGTAAGAGTCTTTGAGAGCGTCTTCCAGTCCAAAGGGTGTCTGAAGATTCCTGTCAAAGATCAAAGGACTGTGCAAAGGGCCGCACGTATGTGGGAATCTGTGTGCAGTTTATGTATTCTGCTGGATAAGAAACGCTGTGAGCATGGCTGCAAAACAACCTAAAGAGTCCCTTTTTACAGTGTTAACTTGATTTGTACCACCATCGTCATAATTTTACCTTTGTTTCAATCTGAAATGTCAAGGATTATACATAGAAAAATAATACTGGAGGACTGTTAAAATGGACATTTTTGTGTAAGAGACGTCCATTTCCAGTGGCCTAGCGACTGCCATAAAACTCAACAACCATATACTATCTGTCACTGCATTTCCGAAAAATTCCTGCCTCTGGGCTGCTCTGAGTCAGGTAGCAAGCTAAGGGCAAAGGCTAAGCCAGGCCAATTCAGCAACAGAAACTGTCCTTTCTGACTTTAAGGAAGAGTGGAGGATGGGAGATATGAAGGAAGATGGGCCAATTGTTTTAACATAGAGAATTTGACATTGTAGGCTGGCAAGGTAACATGGAAAAGTGGAAGCGAAGGCGAGACAGGCAGAAGGCAACAAGCTGGGTGAGGAAGCAGGATTTGGAGACTGACAAGGAACTGTGGGATGGGAGAAAGGAGAGGTGGCATCAGAGGCACCACTGAGGTTACCAGGCTGTGCAACAGAAGTGCGTGTGAAGGGACCAGATGGGTTGCACAAGGCACTGAGCGAGGAGGCTGGATCTGACTGACCAAGGAGACAGGACAGAAAGTCCAGACATGAGGCAGGATTGAATGGCAAACATGAGGAGCAGAGGCTGTCCAGCTCTGTGAGGAAGGGCGGTGGGGTAGGAGGATACCGCATCCAGACAGAGAGGCTGTAGGACACCTGGCAAAGGGATGTGCTTGAGAAGGGGAGAGGAAGATGTCTCCAGAGCCATAAATGGTACCTCAGATCACCAACCTGAGTATTAATATTCTTCCATCAACAAATAAGTATGAAAAATGGTAAATATTTCTAGCACTAATCTCCCAGAACGATGACAGCTTGGTACTGATATCACTTACTCCATTAGCTCACCTACTAGAGGTCCACAGTTCCAGCTCTGCTGATGACCCGTAGGAGTGTCAGTGTGATGCCATGTGACGGAGTTTGTTTTTCCATGTGCTTTCCTGGAAGCCCTAGGAAATTACTCTCATGAAAGCATATTAAAAGGACTTTATTAATATAGCAGACTTAGAGTATAAGCTAGGAAATGCCAGAAGTGCCACAACCAGCCAACTGTTACTCCTCTGGGGTGTTGCAGTCCCCACTAATGAAATATCACAACCAAAATTGTAATAAAAAAGCAAACAGATTTTTTGGGTCAGTCATGCTGTGCTCACTTTGAAAATGACTGCGTGGTAAGGCGAGATTTTAAAAGTTCCAAACAGAAGCAATTAAGCTGGTGCAAGAAAATATAGCTATTTGCAAATATGCCTTCTCCTCCTTCACTCTCCAGTGCAAGAGTGCTCCTAAGGGACCAGTTAATTTCTGCATGTGTATGTACTGTTCTTTAGGTCACAGTACAGCAGACTGAGACACAGAAGTTCAAGCCAAAATTGTTTTGCAATTAAGAAAGTGTTGTGAGGTGAAGTTGTGAGGGGAAAGAATAAAAAAGGAAGTCTTTAGTATCATATTTTTTTGTACTTCAATGGGTCTGAAGCATATGTTTTAATCTAAGGTACATGCTTGAGAAATATTGTTTTGCATTAGGTCAGAGTTAGGTGTTTAAGAGAATTCATGAATGACAGGCAAAGCTATATACACTACATGTTGTGTAACGCTTTGGTTTAAGGGTCTCTGGTTGTCAGAGAATAAAACTGATGTAAGTTATGTTAGTCACATACATTAAGAATAAAACCTGAGAAAGAACTGACATACTTTCAGCAGCCCACATTGTGGGCACCTTACAGCTAATGGAGTCCCTGCCTTATAGCAAGGAATTACTTTCCAGCAGGCCAGTGAGATATCAGCACAAATTAAGACTTTTCCACTGTCACAAAGAACAATTTGGATTGAACCAGGGCCTCCTGAGCCCTAGACCAACCTTCAGAGCCCTAAGCAGTTACATGTAAACCCCTCCACGCTAACTGAAAATAAGCTAAATACATTTTAAATGGCAAGCTTTTGAGAATTGTATTTTCTCAACAACCAGCCATGGAATACAGAACAAAGCAGAACCCAAGTGTTAATTGCTCCAACCCCATAATTAAATGCAGACATACTGTACTCTGACTGTGATTCTTGAAAGCTTGCCCACTTGTTTTTTTCAGTCCAATAAAAAAGAACACCATCGATTTTTTTTTTGAGTAAATGCAGTTCGCAATGGCTGACGTGACAATAGGTCATTGGCATAATTATGACCAGAAACGCCTTCAAGCATTAGCCACAAGCTAAAAAAAAAATCCAAACAGGCAGTAGTCAAGCAACTGCAAATTATTCTGCTTATTAACATCCGGTATGCTTTAGAAAGCAGTGAATGCACATGTGTTTATTATGCGGTTCTGTCAGGGAATGGCTCTGGGATCAGATTTAGTGCATGCCTGCCTGGATGAGCCCATGCTCTTAGTTGGACAGATGCAAGCCTGTCTGGCCCAGAAGCCAAGCACTCACATCAGCACAGTACCATGAGCAACCTAATGTGTGCTGCTCCCTTGCTAGTATGTCTTCATATCTCTGGACCAAAGGCCGATCTATGTCAATGCAGACCAAAGTGTTTGCAACTAGACCCAGCAACACTCTTCGTCTGTTCGTGTCCTATGGTCTGAGCCAACATGAGCAGCTTTCACCTGACCCACAGCATGTAGGTCCTGCTACCCCATTCCAAGTCTGACCTTCACTGTTGGCTCTATTTAGGAACTAAATGCAAGCGGAATATTTATGATTTAGATGTGCCAAGATCAAGCCTTTACTTCCCAATTAAATTCAAGTGGTTCGCTTCATAAACAAGAAATCCCTTCCAAAAGTTGAATCAACACATTATATGCCTTCAGGGCTTGGACCCCCTAGGCTACCTTCTGCTTACGTTTCATTTGCATCCTGCACATGTTTTTGTGAGTGTCTAGGTCTGCAAACAAAACTAAAGCTGCGATTTTCATATGATCACTTGTGGATGCTTAAATCAAACACCAAATTTAATAGGTCACTGTAAAATACGGGCAATAATTTTCATTTCCTTCAGAGGGTGGGCAGCATTAGGGCATTGCTCTCGTCACCACCTGTATATCGGTGAGGTCCCCTCATGCAAGTAGGAAGGCATGGGTGCTGTTGCTCTCACTGAGGGGGGGGTCCCCTCTGAGAAGCCCTGCCCATGTTCTTGCACTTTTGAAGTGCACTGAACCAAAATGCAGGTTACCCTGTGCTCAAGGTCCACCTCCTTTCCCCCCGGCACCACCCAGCCTTTGGGCATTTGCCATCTGTCTCCAGAGTCCCATGCAGAGAGGGGTTAAAAGCATTCCCTTGTGTACATCCTACACTCCACGGACTTTGTACCACAATGGTTTCTGCTGTGCCCCAGCAGTACTGGATGGTAATTTGAAAGGTGCTTTATGATCCCTCTAGAGTGAAATAAACTTGTAAGTGAGAGGTAAAGCCTTGAGCCTGAATAGTGCTATAAAGCTGTTTAACTCCAGCAAGATAGACAATCTCAAATAATATCCCCTTGGGGGCTGAGTAAATTCTTGTGGGAGAGGAGGAAGAGGATCAAGATATGGTGAGGGACACACTTGGTAGATGCCATGCTGCTGGCGGTTTCAAGCCTTTTGCCTGCGATACAGACCATGCGCCCATCGTTCCTCCATCAGCAGGCCACTGTCTATGCACCAACAACCCGCCCCTGCAAAGCAGCTCTCTGAGACCGCACAGGTCTTCTGACTCTCATTTGAACCTCCAAAGCATCTCTAAATCTGATTTGGTGATTTCCTGGCCAGGTATACCTTCCCCCCTCCCCCCCTCCCCGGTACCTAAATATAATACAGCTAGTGAATTATCAAAGAATTTTTTCCCTCCCATATCACTACTGTCACATTTGCATTCTGCCTTACATATTTCCTTATGAATAAGACACTAAACCTGAGGAAGCTGTGGTTGCTTTAGGGAGTCTCTGATAAAATTCAAACATCTTCCTGGAAAAATATAAATTGTTCCTTTCTAAATTTATCCTAGAGTTTCAAACCAGAAAGATAATTCTTCTGAAGCTATTAAATATAGTGGAATTATTAAAAGGCTGTGGTGTGCTCAGCAAAGAGGCAATAGCATCACTTTGAACAGGTGAACCATCCCTGTAAACTGTCTCAGAGATCCTTATTAATAGCAGTAAATAATTACTATTAGTTCTATAACCAAATTGTTTTAGGCCCATGGGAATGCAGGGAGAGGGCTGACTTCTCCAGTGAGATCTGCAGCCATTATTTTGGCAGCATTGAACCTAGATTTATGGTATTCCATTAAGAAGGAATGCATTAACTCTACAACTGTCACCACTGCATTGATGTCAAAGTAAGTGCTCTGCCTGGCTTTGCTGACTTGATTGATGGAAAATAGTATATCAGTCTGGTCGCTCTCTCTCTGATGGGAAAGGCAAGTATCCTGGATCCCTGCAGCTATAGCAAAGCTCCATTTTTTTTCTACTCTTGGCTAATTTTCCTGCATTCTTTGGCCCTGGCCATGGAAAAGGAGAAAAAAGACAGTTGACTTTTTTACATTGCCCAGAGAGGAAGCAACCCAACAGGCAGAGCAACAAAGTAGAACCCTTCTCGCCTTCTGCTCCAGTTCAATTTCAAGCTTGAACTTTGCACAAACACTATCACCACAGTGGTCCAAACTTAAACTGAGAATTGAAACAACTACAGATCTGGAGATCACCACAGATTGAAACCCAGTCAAAATCTTGATTGCAGGATAAAGATTTCTTACCATGGATCCACTCTCCCAGCAGACTGCAAAAAGTATTGGATTCATCTCTGGTGAATTCTTAAAATAGCACCTATTCCTGTAGCACACTAAAAAGGCACTTACTCTCTGCAAAGCGGCGAAGTGCTGCTATTGCTCTTGAGCAGACAGAGAGTTGAGACACACAGGAAATGTCTAGTAAGTAAAATAACCAGGGACCACGCTCTGGCCCTGGGGCCAGGCAGCACAGCATGGCTCAGCTCTACATACCAGAGTTTCTTCTTTCCCTTCCCCACCCCCTCAAACCCAGGGTATCTGAGTCGAAATTGCCTGCTGGGAACGGTCCCTGGCACATGCTCTCCCCTGAAGCGTGTCTGTGTGTTGTCTGGAAGAATGGCAATCAGCACAGCCAGGAAGGGGCTTGGGAGCATGCTGGCAATTAAAGAGCGCGGACAACTGCCGGCCTCTGCTGCCGTCCTGGTCTGTCTGCCAGGGTGGACGCAGCAAAAGGAGCAGTGTGTCCTTTTACAGACCCATAAAAGACTTGGCAGGACACGGGCATTCAAGTCCTTGAAACTCTCATCTAAACCTATTGGTGTTTCAATTTTTAACAGCAAGCTGAAGCAGATGGGGCAACATTCTGCATCTGCATATGTCCCCCACTGCTTTGGATGTGGTGACCTGGGATATTTGCCTTTCTGCTCTGAAAGGCTTCGACCACCTCAGGAAGGACACTATTCTTGTTGGTCAAGTCAGGAAAGTAACGTAAGGAAAAGACAGAATCTGTGATCAGCTTGATCAGGTTTGCAAATGAGAACCACAAGCACATGCATGTGCGTGCATGCAGACACACACAGAGCTGTGCACATGTACACACACGCATGCACAGTCCAAGAGTCGTTGCCCGGTAAAACTTTTCAGAGACAGCAGACAGGTTCCACAAAAACCAGTGCCTAAGTCTCTGCATGAGCCAAGTGATGTCCCTACGGTCACACCGGGGTCTTAATCCTTCCCATGTCCGGCTCTGCTTCTGTCTGAAGAAGTGGTTATGATGCTGACCAAGGATGTGAAAAATCTGAATTCCTCAAAACCAAAAAGGATAGAGCCACAGCTAAATTACATACCATACATAACAGATGGAGAAATCAATAAAATATATTTTCCTGAGTTTTGTTTTCACTTTGAGTCAAGAAGTAAATTCAGATTATGGAAGATACCGTTTTATCAGCTGCTTGCCCATACACGTTGATGGTTTTGATTGTACGTCTTCAAACAAAAAATAACTTAGTACGCTTTCTGTGAGTTTTCTTCCTGTGTTATTATTAGAAATCGTCCCTGTAGACTTAAAACTAATGTTCTCTTTACAGAAATAATCTCTATTATTCATAATATTTTTGGCCTGAAATTAGTTCTTCCACAAAGCCTTCCCATCTCAGCTGAAAGATTAGTCTCTTTATTGTCTTGTTTCACTGCCCTTTTCTGTTACTCATCTGCTCATACTTCTCCCATCCAAGGCTTTTGCAAAAGCAAGGGGCTTACAATGAACTCATTAATCAGCGTTTCTGGAGTTAAGATGTGAAGAAGTCTCACCCCTGCACATCCTCTCATCATTGCTGTGCTTATCATCATCTTCAATTGGTTTGTCAGACAGCCACTCACCTCTGCTGCTGTTTCTTGCTATGCCAGCATCACATTCCCTATAAGAAATCATAAATTATGGCATGTAGTGAGGTTCATATACCATTGAGCCAAAATAATCACTCAGAATTTTGTTACCATCATTTCCCTCACAGCCTCTTGCACAAATGGGCATTTCTAATTCACATTTTTCCACTTTCTTTCTGCCAGTTTCATTCAAGTCTCATACTTCTATTAAATGTGAGCGATTGAACCAACTCAGTTCACTGAGTTACTTCACAAATGATTAAGACAGATTATTTCAGAAACCATCAACCCTTAATTCTTTACCTTCTAAAATGTATTTACATATTAGGTTTCTCTAAATTGCCCTCGTGTAAAAATTGAGACTGCAGCGTTCTTGTGTTGCTGCTTGAAGACTGCTTGTATTCACAGCCTGGGAACTTCAATGTAAGCTGTACAGAAAAGATCATAAGCGTAGCTGTGTACAGAGCAGTTTGAAAACTGGTCTTTTCCACAATAGGGAGCAGACTTTTCTCTATATTTGCTTGACCATCATCTTGCCCTTTCTAATACACTTAGTCACCACTGTTTTAGAGCACCAAGCAATGCGATTCAGCAATCTTCAGGCAAAACAGTCCAGATGTGTTTGGTCAGTCTGCTGGTTAATTGACAATATATCAGCTGACAGCCTGCAGGGAAGTGGCTGCAGATGTCTCTTGTTGAGAGCTGTGTAGTGATGACCATTCTGAGTGCATTAAGCTTCAAATGCTGTATTTTTGTGAAGAACTCTGATAAACTGATTGACATTTAAATATTCTGAAATAAATATGCTAAACATATTCCTGACTATCAGATTTTATTATCAAAACCTGCAGTTGCCAGGGACTTGGTTCTGATATATTCATAGAAGGTGTAGATGGAAAGAAGCAACATAAGCTTTATTTGGTAATCTATATTTTTAACTGTTTGCATAAAGCCTGGTAGGAAAGAACTCTGTGCAGCAACATAACACACACTCTCATCTTTCTGTTTGATTGCAGACTTCCAAATAACCATTGGCAGAACTAGCAGAACACTACAAGCATCTGTGTCTCTGTTTCAGTTTCTATTGCCACAGCAATTATCTGTATGAAACCGGTTCTTTATGATAATATGTGCTCTACCGTAACAGACCCAGTCAGTTTGGTGCAATGACTCTTCAGAGGATTTAACTTTTTATTATATTGAATCAAAAAGGAAGAAGCAATCTGACTGAATAGCGGACTCTTGAGCTAAACCATGTTTTATCAATTCAGTTTTCAACAAGCTTTCAAGACTGAACTGCATAATGTTTATTTTAGCTATCAAAAAACCTACCGAGATGTGTTACTCATTTTAAACAAATGTTGCTATTGTAGTGTCAGATTTACATGTTTTTCTGGCTCTGACTCAGATTCTTCATGAGGATCAAAGTGATAAAGTTCATTACATCAGAAAACTCACTTAGATCAACTTACAGTACTTCAATGAAAGCGAGTTTCCTTTGCTGGAACAACTTGAAGTACATGCGTGTATTTTGATGTTCCTGGTCCCAGCCTTGTGATGTTCTCAGCCCAAACACTCTCGGCTCCAGAGACACAGAAAAGGTCATGCAAATATTCTGAGGTTATACCCATTACACACAGGACACAGTGTTGAAAGTTGTAGCTTTAACACAAGCTGAAGTTATTTAGCACTCTACCAAGAGCCTGATACATCATTCAGGAAGATTTTTACTGTCTTCAGTGGATTCATGATTTTGTCAGCAGGCGGTCACAGATTAGGCTGCATGTGTAATGAACAGTCAGCTTCTCCAGGAGAATATTGTCCTTCTGTCCAAACAGTAATATTCCTTTACACCTATTTACCTATTCATGAAAATGAAAGTAAGTTCAGCTAACGAATGTTTTAAACCATTTTTAATGGAAAAATGCAGATGCACCCATCAGAACATTTTGTGAGAAGAAATCATTTATATAAATATTACAAAGCTTTGGGGGATCCATAATGGAATGGTTGGTCAGAGGGAACAGGATAAGTCGTGAACACACAGGGTCAAATTCACATTTCCTGGATTTGCCTCAGCTATTGAAATGTTGGATCTTCTGAGTTGGAATTTTTTTCTTTCTTTTAAAACTGGTTGAGCTTCAGGCCTCGTTGCATCGCAAAACAGAAGTGAACATTAAACACTGGAATTTTTTTTTCAAAAACAGAATTCCTGTTTTCCATCCATCCCTACCTGAGTAAAACTGACGCCCCATCATATTTTATCTGCATGAGCTTTCTGATTTCATACCACATTATTTTGTTGGACAGTATTTCTTCCTGAGCTGATCCCTGTAGCTCATGATTAGTAGTCAACTGTGTTTTCAAATAGCTAAATATTTCTGCCAACAGTTGCTTAGCACAAATGTAGTCAATGTCTGAGTTATCCCCAAATTCGCTTTTCCACCCTGTAGTCTTTAACCTCTGGAGGGAAATTTTCTTTGACATGCCCACCTGGATGGAGCCCCTTTTACAACTGCTAGTTAGCAAGTGCATCCGTTCTGTCCCAGAACTTCAATTCCTCAGCCACAGATCCTACAGTAAATGGAGGAGATGAGGCAAAGACAGACTTGAAGCATGCAGACTGTTTCATGCCATGATTACAGATAATGTCGGTATACTACTATATTTCCCAGACAAGTACTGCTATCCTCTATGACAGGAATGTGCTGACCTGTGCAAAGATAAGTTAAGTGCTCAGAAAAAAGGATTACTGCAGACTTAGAAAGTGATGGGTTGAAGGCATGTGTTTCCATGGGCTCCCAAAGTGCTAACTGTGAATATTTGTAAATGATGCGTGGATAGTTTAGATCTAAGCCTAAGTGCTGCATAAGTGCCTACAGAGTTCTACTTACCAAGTGGCTCTTAAAAATGGCCATTGAAGACTTGCAGAGTTATGCTAAATGTGGAGCAGTAAAGCTACGTGATATTATATAGCACTTTCTCTCTCCTTCCAAACCTATTTCTATGTCTGGCATTAGAACCAAGCCCCAGTGAGACTACTAGGCATGAACCCCTGCCATCCAGGTCTTAGCATCAAGTCATATTCAAAGGCTTAAAGCCAGTCCCTCCACTCTCTTGTCTTTCACAACTTGGGGAGAAGGATCCTCTTTGAAGATGCGGGCAAACATGAAAATCTCAGGAGAATAGGTGATTTCATGAAGTTTTCACAATATTGAGATGAAATGTTGCTGAAGATCTTAATGGGTTTTCTCTGCCATTAAACCAGAATCTGAACCTCAACCAAGGTTCATCCTTTAACTTGAAACCCAAACCCTGATTTAAAGCTGATCTTGACCCACATCTGGTCAACATCTGAATTTGCATGCTAAAGAAGCCTTGAGCTGGTTTTGTTCTTTTTTAAGGTGATGTGCTCCCGTTTGAAAGGTGAAGAAGAGAGTGTTTTCATTTTATTATTATAGTAACTTACATTTATATAGCATTTTTTCATCCCCCAAATCCTAAAGTGCTTTAGAAACCATACAAAAGGATCTCTTAATCCACTTCTGAAATGCAATACTTCATGCAATACCATATAGCAGATTAGGAGAGGATGCATACCAGAAGTCTTTAATGACCACAAATGGACAGGACTTTGGTTTTAAGTTTCACTCAAAACACAGTAGCTCCATCAGCACAGCCTCTTAAAACCCAGACTGGGTCGGCAGTTCAATTCCAACTCCAAAGAGAGATTGCCACCTACTAAATCATGGATGCCACTCACGACAGCGCCAACACATTCCTTGGAACCCTTCTGCTCAAACCTGTCAGCTGCAGATTCACTCCAACCTGTGAGGTGCAATACGTCTACACTGGAAAGTATAAGAAAGGGTGGTAAAGGGGAGAACAATGTCAGAGAAAAAATACTTGCCACCCAGTCTACATTGTCTTCCTGAAAAAAACCAATCACCCCGTCAGATCTACTTTCTGTTATCAACTTGTTTAAAAAACCACATAAAGAAACTTGCTTAAAACATACCACTGAGGCATAGAAGTCAAGCTATTAACACGTAAATTTTAATCAACAAATTGCATTAATTCATGTATTAATCACATCATCTGTTTGAAAAATAAACATACCATCCTCTCTGGTAATATGAAACAAAAAGACTATACATTTCAAATGTTACTTGGATTATCCCTCTCCTCAAAAATGAGTCCCCTCTAGGGATTCATCCAATAATATCAGCAATTCACAGAGGCTGTCTATTTTCATGGAGTACACCAGCAAAAAATAAATTTCTGAATCAACCTGAATATTTTGATGACAAGTGTTTAAAAAAGTCTTTTCACATTTTGATAAAACTCAGATCCTTAATTTTTTGAAATTACCAATCTTTTAAAAATACACAGAGATAAAAAACAATCCTTGCAATATTTATACTGTTTATACGCGTACAAGTCCTTTGAAGTAAGAGCAAAAAGTGAAAAAAGAGTTGTTGGGTGGACAAGGAGACTAGAAATGAGGCCAAAATACATTTCAAAAGACAAGGCTTGCAATTGTTAAAGCGGAAGGCTAAGTTTTTCAAGACTGACTAGCAAGTTGGGAAGTCTCATTTTTCACATGTCCAGCTAGATACACCTCTAATTTTCACTAGAGGTCTTGACTTTGGCACTCCAAATTGCAAATGCTATTTGAACACTTTATCCGTAACGTGCAATTAAAGGAAAGAAAGAATTAATGATTTTTGTCGATTGTATCTATGACAAGAAAGTGGAAGGAGCAGACAAAACTGAATATTTGTAGCAAGTTTCGAATTCAGCCATTTTCATTTTCCAAGTAGACGGCCATAAAAATAATACAAGAATTGGGTCCACTTGCATGAATTTGGAAAGCTATGACCACTATATCAGACTAAGGCAGCTGCAGAGGAAGAGTCCCAAGTGATAGGTAGGAGTTGTGCTGGGATGCAAGAGCTAATGAACTGACTCTCATTTAATTCCCTTTAACTTGATCATATACTTTTCCTGTAAAGTAATTTCTGAAGAGTTTAGCTTAACCCAGAAAAATTAAGAATACCGCAATAAAATAGGAGAAACAGTATCAAGTCAGAGTTTTCCTTAGTAAACTATGTAAAACCTTACTGTACCATTAAGGTACACGATCCAATTACTGAAATATGTAAAATTGAAATAATAAACATGTGGTTTGATTAGATGGGGATATAAAAGCTGTGGTAGTAAAGTCAACATCTGAATCAATCAAGGTTATGAAAATTGAACTAGCAGAGCATGCATATATTACTTAGGCATGCAAGTATTGTTAAAGTATTCAACATTTATTAGGGAAAATAGTGGAAGTTTTGTTTTCATTTAGAATGATATCACCTATAGGCATGACCTCTGTCACCTCTTTAGCGCTAAGTAAGAGAGCTTATCACGCTTAGTGGAAAATGACTTTTCAGTAATTTTCATTGTTTACTATTTCCCATTAAAGAAAATTTGAGGACATCATTTGTGCTGCTGCATTGTATTGACATAATGATATTTTTACCCATGCAAAAAATGACTAGCATTTTTGCACTCAGAAAGTGCAAAAGAAGGTCCACCATGCCAGACTGCCCAACTTGTGCTGAACACAGAAAAAGTTTCTGAGCTATGAATGCCTGTTTCTGTGAAAGAATGTTTCTAGGTGAAGCTGCCCAGGTTTCTGCCCTGAAGCTTTCTCAGTTTCCAGACTTCGGCCTCTTTTGGTTGCAATAGAAAAGGGAAAGGCAAAATCAAAATTTCAGGTTAGTCTTTGTATTCTGTTTGCAAGAATGCATTCAGAAAAACATCTATTTCGAATCCGAATGCACTAAAACAGATGGAGTGTGGATAATTTTCCCCTGTGTGTTCACACATCTATCACAAGATTGTTTCATATACACAAAAGCAAAGGGTCATATATTATGCAAATGGCAATAAGAAGAAATGCAGTATCAAGTCTGAGAAGCCATCAAGTGTAACAACACCTTGAGGGCCACTGTCAATTGCTAAAAGGAAAAAGGTGGCTGCTGCCTAGGGATGCATATCTGCTTTATTTATGGCCCTTCTGTTTCCTTTGTTATCCCAAATTGACACATTTTCCTTGATCTCTTTCTCTTGCTCCAGAGATCCATTCAAATGTTATTTTCCCAATGAGGAAGCAAGGCTTTAGGCAGATTTGTTATCCTGAATTTAGCAACTATAAGGCTAATTCATCCCTTTACATGGGGTGGAGATACCTGCTCATCTGCTACCACCTTAGTGGGTTTTTTTCAACCTTTCCCTGTGGCCTTTGGCAACAGATTTGTGTCTCCTGTCTTCATATCAGGCAAGTTAGGCCATCTCCTCTAAACCCTAACCAGCGATGCCAAATTGCTTGAGGGTTTAAAACAGTTAAAAGGGACATGGGTTTTTTTTCTTTCTTTCTTCTTAGTAGCTGCTGTTAGCCTTACCCTCATGTTTCAGTGAGTTCTCTCCCAGCAGGGAAACTGCCTGCTGCAGGGTGCTTTGTTGCTTTCATAAATCTCTAATTAGGTCCCTATCTGATTTAACAAGAAGTCAATCCTGTCCCAGTCATCTTGAAAGCGTTACATATCTTTGCTTTTTGAAGATCCCAGTGAGAAAACAGCCTCCTACCTACCCCACAACTAATCTTTTCTACTTGCTTTGAAGGAGTTTCCTAATACCCTAACCTCCTCTTGAAATAAAATCTGAGCAATTAAATAGCAAAACATTGTAACATACATTTCTATGCTCAAAGGACGTCTGTCGGATGGTCGGGAATGGCTCCTGACTAAGGGTAAGGCCCTTTACTGCCAACAACAGGATTCATTAAAGCAGGTGCAACTCCACGATGTTTTGGCAATATGAAGATACTATTTGAATTTCAGAACCTTTGGGGTGATTTTGTTTGGGTTCTTTTTTGGGGTTTTTTTTGGGTTTTTTTTGTTTTTTTTTAAAAGGTTAATTTATTTTAATGTTACCCATCAACCACAATTCTAGACTGGACAAAAGAGGGCCACCAGAGGAATTTGTTAACATTTTCTCCACTCAGATTTTGATCATTCCTTGCTTAGCAGGTATAGGAGGAAAATGGAAGAATAAGCTGTTTAAAAGTTGGTAACATAGTCTAGAAATCGAGACCAGTAGAACACAAGCACTGACTGTGCATTTGAGTTCCCCCCCTGGGCTTTTAAAAGGAAATTTAACGTTTCCAGAATCGGAAGAGGTTATTTCTGTACATGTAACACAAGTGGGATTAAGAAAAAGCAGTTTCTCTGATAGCAAAAATTGAAAAGTAGTACTCATGTTAGCCTGCTGCTACAATTTACAAGACCACTTTTTCTGTGGCTTTTGTCCCTGAGGGAAGCCCATCCTAGCCCAATGAGGCCCACCTTTCTCTGCAGCTTTCAGCTCAAATGCTAGGGACCTGACAAGATTAATACATCTTTCATGAAGTCATACAAAGCACCTTGTGAAAGGTGCTGAGTGCCCTCAACTCGCAGGATCAGGCCAGTAGAAAACTACAAAAATGTGTACAAAAGAGCAAGACCTCAGGGGAGCAGACTGGAGAAATTTCATGGTATGCCTCCCTTGTTGTCACCCTCTTCTCTCCACGTCCCTCACTTACTGCTGTCTATGACAGGATGCAGAGCTATATGGTCAGACCTGACCAGATGCTTTTTTATTCTTACACAAGACTACTCTTCAGAGAGAACTATTTAGCATAAGTTGTTTCACTGCAATTATATGAGCAGTCATTCACGTAGGAAATAAATCATGGTGTTTATTAACAACTATATTTCCATGAGGTGCAGACTTTGAATTTTGAACGGTTTCTTCTCCAAGCAATTCTACAAGCACTGTTGAGTCTAAACAGGGAGGAAGAAGAACTGGACACACAGCTGAGAACATCATTCATGTCGATAAGAACTTCAGTTCTTGACACCACAGAGAAGACAGACTCAGAAATAACTTCTATTGGCATGACATAGCAGTAAGTGCCAAAATCCATCAGGAATGCATCTGTATGTCACATTTAGCTATCTTTGGGCATTAGTACCACAAAGCATTAGTACAAAGAGCTAAAAAACCCACCCCAAATCCTAAAGGACAGATGTATTGAACGGTAATTACTGCATCTTTACAAGGCCAGAGTCTCTGTTTAATACTGAATGCGAAGAAGATGACAAAGACCCAAAGATGCTGTCACGCAGCCTGTAGTGATCCTGACTGTGAAACCCAGTAGCTGGGTGACCGAGCTAGAATATGTTAAAAGCATTCCCAAGGATGAATTTGTCACTTATCCTTGTGAGTTGTTTGATGATTAATTATTGTCGCTGCCAGCAAACAGCACTTTTATTTCCCTTACTTGAATTTTTCAGGCTTCAGTGTCGAACACTGGAAGGGAACCAGAGCTTGCATCTCTGCTGCACTAAAGGGTTGGCCAGTCTTGGACATATTCTCCCATCCTCACCAGGTCTGCTCTTCACCTCCTCTTCGGGAAAGCAGCTGACTCGTACTCCCTCAGCATTGCTCTTCAGGTACGTTTTCCACACACCAAGGCCATATTTGTGCAGCAGGATCCCACTGGCATGGTTAGCCCAGGCAGGGTGAGGGGAAGAGGTGCCTTTGGCCAACGTAGCGGCAGAAGCCCCAGACTCGGTGGTGTTCCAGCAGTAAAATTACACTTCTGCTGGTGTTATCTGTCTATAGCTGTCCAAGGCACATCTTTGCCTGCACGCATGCAGTGAGTGCTTGCTGGGTTGTAGTTTTTACTGGTACCACTCACATAAGCCACATGCAGTCGGTCAAAACACTCCTGGAACTTTATCCAGGATCACATCCAGCTTTCTAATGTGCGCATATATCTAAATAACAAAGCTAGCTACCTTATCCGAAAAGTAACACTGGGACACCACCAGTGCTAAGGAGGAGCATTAGGATATTGATGTGCAAATGAGCAGACTGGCTGAAACCTCAGGTTAACTCTAGTTTAAAAGCTACTTGGTAGAGAAATTGTCAGACACAGCAGGCTGCTTCTTTGGAGTGTGGTTTTGCATGTCAATACACAGCATGCTCCCTCCTTAAAGGTAGATGGTAGCTGAAGAGGGAACATGAGGTAGCCAGGGGGTCTTTTGAGGACGGTCTTTCTGAGAACAGAGATTTAATTTTCTGGAGTGCAATGTCTGTGAGTAAAGACTCGGGAAAACTCCTACATACTGAACATGTAGACTAACACTGGAATAAAAATGAGATTTGTCACCTGGCACTGTTTTGGAAGCACATCAATGTATTGTAAGGGGCTCACCCATGTGCAAGTCACCCTTTTGATCTAAATCAGAAGAAACAAAGTATAAAACCAGCTCATCAGCACACTAAAGGCTCAGGAATCCTGTGGATAAAACTGTAGACACATTCGCACATTACAGCAATACTGGTGACGTGTGTGACAGTGACGAGCTATCAAGCAGGGGGTGAGGGGATACACCCATTTGTGATCCCACATACAAAAACTCTATGAATGCTCAAAGAAAACAAGCAATCTATTAAAATATATTGGATCTGTTCAAAAACTTGCAATCCACATTAAGGTAATAACAGAAAACAGTGACATTTCTGCTGCCTGGCTCTTACCTCCTGTTAGGTACATTGTATTGTTTCCAAGCAGTGACAAACAAAATTGAACATTTCTCCAAAGGTCACATCTATCACAGTTTTTGTTTTCTCATTTGATTCAGTGTATTAGGGTCTTGTTATTTATTCTATTTTACCTGTCTGGTGAAGTAAATCATTCCTCCTACGAATAGAAACCAAATGTTATTTATAGAGTTGAGTGAATATTTCCAGCAAATAGCCTATCTAGTCAATTCATACTTTGCTTTTGTTCATTATTTGTTTATGATCAGCTTGCTATTTGTTATCTCAAGTTAGCGATAGCAGTCCAGCCTAGATCAATGGAAGATTTAGGCTGCCACATGCAAAATCGTTGTACTTCATCAAGTTACAGCAAATGAAATTATTGCCAGTTGAATTCTAAACACATTCTTCTGCCCATGAGTAGAAAAGCTTTGAAACAGACCCTTGCCACTACGTTCAGGGAAGCCTGGCAAAGTTTGCCTTTCACCTTGATTATAACTGTCACGACTCACAGAGCCACCCTACAAAGGGAGACAGATACACAAATTTGTAGCACCCAGTACAGCATCAGACATACGCTCTTTCCCACGGTAAAAGGTGTTAACACTTACAGCCCTTGCATGCTAGGAATAATTTCTGACTTAGACCCCAAATGATTTTCACTGTGGCTCTTTTTATGCACCTGGTTTGGCCACCAGCATATCTTTCACCTAGGGCCTGGTTTTTGCTGGTTCTGGTTACAGAGTGAATAGAACAAGAAAGTCTTATTTTAGAAAGGATAGTTCAGTTTTTCATTGAGGACTTGGGGATATCTCCAGTTGTGAAGTGGCCCCTTTGTGGGCAGAATGCTACAGTAAAGACACAGGTTTCTGACCTCACCATGGGGCAGAGGAGCATGAAGACATCTCGTCACAGATGAGCACACTTGGTTGTCTGTGGGAAACACCTTGGTAGAAGATGTGCAGAGCACTAGGTCCCTGTTTCACCCTAGAGAAGCTCTGCCCTTGGGAATTATACTAACATGTGCTTTCGTACGTGACAAAAAACATACTGGAAAAAGTCTAACAAAAGGCCATGAAGATGATGAAGGGGCTGGAACACCTCTCCTGTGAGGAAAGGCTGAGTGAGCTGGGACTGTTCAGCCTGGAGTGGGGGCTGAGTAAGGATCTTATAAATGTATGTGAATACCTGAAGGGAAGGTGCAAAGAGGATGGAGCTTTTGGGGTCTTTTCAGTGGTGCCCAGTGACAGGACCAGAGGCAGTGGGCATAAACTGAAACACAGGAGATTCCATCTAAACATCAAGAAACACTTATTTATTGAGCATAGGCACAGGTTGCCCAGAGAGTGGAGTGTCCATTCTTGGAGATATTCAAAAGCCATCTTGACATGGTCCTGGGAAACTGGTTCTAGGTGGCTCTGACTGAGCAGGGGGGTTGGATCAGATGACCTCTTGGAGGTCCCTTCCAATCTCAACCATTCTGGTATTCTGTGATCCTTCCATGTACCTGAGGCTACAGGAAGGACAGACGACTACTCCGCATAGTGGTGTCTGCAAATTTCAACAATGGGTTGTCCTTGTTTGTCTCTTCATCTACGAAAAATGTTAAATAGACCAGGTTCCTAATTATGACCCTGTAATTCCTGACTTCTAGATGTTTAATATTTTGCTACCTTTCATCAACAAATTTGTTTATCTTCACTTGACTTCCAAGTTCAGACAATGTGCCCTTCTGTTCATTTTTGAGAGATCCTGTCATACTGTAATACAATTCAGAAGTCAGCTATACTCTTCATATTCACTATTCCTTGTGAAATTGTTTGGTTTAATGATATGCTCTGATTTCTGTAAAACACCTGACACATTTTGTCACTTGAAGAGCCACACTCGAATTTGAATTGCACAAAAACAATTGGCAACATGGGAGAAAAAGTCCCTTCCTATTGAAATAAATGGAAAAATTTCCATTGACTCCAGAAGCACACAGATTTTTTTGAGATGCTTAAGGTAGAATCATGTCCAAGCAGCACATCTCAAGTCAAAGAAGGAAAGAGATGTGCACATGCATAAAAAAATCTGCAGCAGTTTTTCTCCTTCACATTCATAAAAGTACAATACTTCTCATGTCCATCATACAGCACAGGTGATGAACATGCCGAATGCTGTAACAATTCTTCCCACAGAGGAAGTCCACAGGAAGCAGAACTATTTTCAATATCATATGCTTTTTAGTACATACTTTGGCAATATTCTTTTAGTACAGTACAATTTGTTAGCCTTTATGGCATGCAATAAATTAATAAGACCTACACACTGATTTTTATTACTTTAGGTAGAAAGATCACAGCCTTCTCAATCTAACTGAGCAACTGTAAATTACTGTTAACAACTACATGAGAGAGAAGGAAGTGGAAAAGTCACCTCCATGTTGATGACTGCTTCCTATCCTTCCTTTGTGGGTTTTGGGAAGGGAAGCTTTCAAATAAAATAAATAAATAAAATACAGGGGAGACTAATCAGTTGGAAATCTTGTATCTCTGCCAGGGCTACTGAGGGCTTTGCAGCTCACCATCAAAGGAATTCCTTACAACTAGCAGGGTTGTCAGCCATTATGTTGTTAAAATACATTTTTAATGAATGCAAATGTATTTTGAAATCTTTTAAAAATCAGGGTCATAAAAGCAAGCACCCACAGAGAACAGTTTAAAAATCAAATTAATATATCTTGTTTCCACAATAATAACCTGGTTATCATCTCCATAAGAACACAAAGCCAATGGAGTATTGCAGCTCCTGTATGAGAAAAGCCACCAATTTATATTTAGGCCAGTATCGGTATACTTCCCAGAGTAAGCATTTACAATACGCAGAATATGGTCACAGACATGACATTTCACCAAACAGAAGATACGTTTCAGTGTGGACCTCACTTCAGGTGATGTAAAGAGAATCCCCATGGAAGTCTTTGAATGCACTTGGGTACAAAATCACCGTCTGTAAGCACAGAATCAGCCCCACACTGCTGGAAGGCGAAGGCTTGCAATCTCACACTGATCTGATGTGGCACAGGTGGTTCTCAAATGTTAAAATAACAAGCAGAGGTTTACAGCAGCAGTGAAAAATCAGCTCCTCTGAAAGGACATACAGGATCTGTCTACATCAGCAGCACAGTAGGAGCAAATCTGGAAAGCCACACAATCGGTTTTGAGGAGCCAGTGCCCACGCTGTATGTGTTTTGTATGTGGAGTTCTCTCCAGACCAGCTGCAGCGTGGTCCTGTGCACAGAAGGCCCATGAGCAAGTCGTAGTGCCTGATACAGACCTGGAGCACCATCCTGCTCCATTGCTTCATCTGAAAGAAAACCCACTCGCGTACTCTGGGATCGCTCTGCAATGTGAATCCGAGTATGGTAAACGGGTACGGTCAGAAAATACGCTGTAAAGCAGCTTTCTGCTCTGGACCACATCACTCGTTTAGACACAGCCTTAGAGACTGATATCGATGCAGCTGTTTTTGAAGGAGAAGTGAAAGGACACTTGATGCTCATTTAGTCAAAAAGCCAATTCAGGGAGCAGGAGCAAGGTACAAGATGTGAAAACAAGAGTGAATGTGGTGACATAAAATCCAACATCCTTAATGACTTGAATTTTGTCTATTCCCACTCTTCAAACTGACTACACAGAGTGTGTAACACCTGTGTGAGTATTAGGGGTTGCAAAGGTACAAGAGAAAAAAAGTGTGGTTCAGGTGGAGCAGGAGAGCTGAGGGAGACAAACCACGCTGGTTAACAAGGAAAAAGAAAGGAAAAGAAAACTATAGCAATGTCTGGGGTGGAATCATATACTGCTTTTAGGGATGAGAATGATGTGTCTTTGTGGATGGTATTTTGTGACATAGAAAGACATGCACATTCAGGTGTGATGGAAGAAGTGAGGAGGAGACCATGTGACAGAGTGGCTATGGCAGGAGGCAAGTGACAGACTTGTGATCTGGAGACAGCAAGCAAAGGAGAACTGTCAAGAGAGGGAGAACTGGGAACCAGAAGGAAGAGAATCAATAGAAAGGTCAGATTTATACAGAATAAAGTGAAGACATTCTTTGTCCACCTTGGAGGTGACATGAAGCAGTATGAGCAGACACAGGCACCTAAGAAGTGGCTGAAGACAGAAGAGGGTTCCAGAAAGCTCAGAAAGACGCGGGTGCTGCTGGACAGGTGGGAAAGCTGATGTGTGAAGCTACGCAGGTCCCTGAGCCCACTGTCAGCCCTGGTTGGACTCTGGTGGTTGACGGCAATTGGGCTGGAAGAGAAGGAGGCAGCAGCTGGAGAGCTCAGGGGTCAGGCACAGCAACAGAGGACGTCCCACCGTGGATCGCAACTTTGTCCCACCAGGTTCCACTCTTTGCCCGCAGCCATGCTCAGCACCCGGAGCATCAAAAAGCAAGCCCAGCCGTGCTCTGCAATGCACATTGAATAGATGTGGTCTAAAGTGGCTAGAGACAAAACAATTTTCTGCCTGCTATTTATATCCTTAAGCATAAGATTTTATTATGGCTTGTTGGATAGCGACGTAATTTACCAAGCTCTTTAAAATAATTCCAAGTATTTGACACACTGGCTTCCAGGAAGAGAGCAAAGAATTCCAAAAGGTGTTTTACATGCTGTGAAATTGCAGGTTCTTTTCTTTGTTCTAAATTTACTAGTAATTAATTTCCTCTAGCAATCCCATATTTGAATCTTGGCACTATAAAACCCAGGGGCTGAACACAAGCCTTCAAAGGAAGACGGCTGATGGGCTAATGCAGTGCCCTGTAATAATGCAGATTTTATTTTTTAAGGAAGTATTTGGGTAATGTTCTTATCATAGCCTAAGTGAAAAACCAACATCTGGCTGATGAAATAAGTAAATGAAGACCAAACAGGGATTTACAGGGAAGAGTTGCTAACTACATCTAACCTGTCTGTGAAAATGAAATGTATTTTCCTCTGTCCAGCCTTCCACCCTGTGTTTTCAGGCACAAAGATACTAACCCAAGTTTACTTTTCAAGCAAAAGGGGACACAAAATGGAAATAGTGTAAGCAGTGAAAAAACAGATTAAAAACATTTTTCACTGTTACTAAGGTACGGCAGAACTACACAATTAACTTTCCCATGTCTAACATCAGTTTTCTCTTTTAAAACACATGTACCTACATTATACCTTTATTTATGTACCTCTGTCACCCCAAAGTTTGTGGGATCATTAATACAGAAAGAATCTAGTCTATCACTTTTAAGACCTTTCCAGCTGCAGCAGGGTTGCACAGAAACTGCTCAGACTGGTTTCAGCAATACTTTGTGGGTTTTTCTCCCTTTTGAAATTTTTGTCTCGCCGTCAGAAAAAGTCACAGTTTTGCTGCTTTCTTGATTCAGAAGACAAGCAAGCTATTGGTCAGGCTGAAACCAGCTGAGAAGTAGTGCACTTTAAAATGCAAAAGACACTGAAGTACTGCAGCTCTTCTTATACTCCAGGGTCAATCTCACCATCTGCTACGTTTGTGGCTGAGACCGACCTCCCTTTGTATCAGACAAAAGTAATTGCATGGATCAAAAGGAGTTTAAATGGAGAAAAATGTAAGTGCCAAATTTGCAGGCTGCACTCAATTTCTGCACACAAACCAGCAAGCATCCACGGGGCATTTATTTTTATTCAAAGGTGATGAGGATTTTACGGCCTAGCGAAATCCTCTTCAGTGAACGCTTCAGCTCTGGGACCCTTCTCCCGCAGACACAAGCGTCTGCTTCCCAGCCCTCTCCCATGCACGCTCTTTACCTAGCCGAGGAGGAAAGCCACCAACAAGCACAGAGAAGTAGCTCTTCTCCAAATTTCCAAGCACGAGCTACCTTTCTAATTCCCAGTCTCCGGCATTAGAGGCTCAGCAAACACGCCAGCCTGCCAGTCACCAATTGCCTGTGAACATCTTTGCAGAGGGAAGGCGCTAGTTCCAAATCAGGATCCTGCCTCTTCTCACACAGCAATTTTCTACTGAGATTTCTAACTAAAAGGAATCCAGTAGCCTTCCTGCAAGTAAATAGCTCGTTAAGGCTAGAAGTAGGGTTTGTGTGCAAAGACTGTCCTATGCAAATCAGAGCTGATGAGCACTTAACTAATCTGTTTACAGACCAGAGCGGCTGGGCAGGCCTCAGCGATTTTCTATCAAAGCAAAGAACCATTCTTTATGGGCATCTGGTTGTCCCTGAATTGGTAGTTTAAGCATATACCCTTGCTTCAAAGAAAGATCAAAGGATTTATTACTTCTAAATGAGTGCATTATTTCCACTTAGTACTTTCTTCTTTGCAATGTGTTATTAACAGCACTGGCAGGGTTACCCTAAGACTCGAGTTTCTCATAGATTCCTGAACGTGATTTTAGATGTTATCTGTAGCCTATAATACGCAGGCTCTTACATCGATGGAGAAGGAAGTAAAATACTAGCAAACGGATTAGAACATCCATTTGTGGAAAATGGATTAAGAAAACCCAAACAACAAAGCAAACCAACCTTATGAAAATGGTTATTTTTCATTTTTACTGTAAATGTAAACAATGAGTCTGTTTCAAAATGACAGCCACAGGTCAGCAGACAGAGCCAGTTTTGGCTCCTCTTCATATGAAAAGCAATACACATTGCTCCTGCTCTCAGAAAAGCTGAGATACCGCAGTCACGAAGTAGCACAACGACCAGTTCAATGAACAAATTCCTATTACCCCATAAATGCCTGCCATCCCTATCCTTTTGGCCTACTGTTTATAGCTCCGTTTACAGCTCCGTTTACTTACTCAGTCTGGAAGAAACAAGGGAGAGACATTCATTATGTACTTTCTGGCACTACTGGGAGCACACGGAAAGCAAGACAGACCTAACATCCTATTTGCAGGCATACTGAAGGTCTACAGTCAGCTTGGGCACAGCATGGGAAAAGGAATTTTTGGGAGGAAGCTCAGAAGTAGGTTCCAGGCAGCCAGGGCCAAGGCAGCCACGGCTGCCAAAACTAGAGCCACATGCGGCCCCGGGGAGAGTTTGGAGAGGCTGGTGTGATGTTTATTGCTCAGATGGTGGAGCTGGGTGGTGCTATGTGGGACAGGAACTGCATTCTGCTGGCTGTGACTTTAGTGGTGGTATTTAAAGGTGTCTGCGGGCTCGGTGTCTCCATCTTTATCATGGTGCTGGAGGGAGCAGATTGTGGGTCCCTTATCTTTTTTACAAGGAACCACCTTCCTCTGATGGGCCTAGCAGGTCACACAGCACAAGATGCCACCTACTTCTATTAAACACAGACTCCGTTTGCATCCATGTAAGCTAATAGTTATCTACTCAGGGACAAGCAGAGGAAAAGAGTTATAGCAGTGGGAGGTGGGGACACGATCCACAGCTTTCTGGTGAGAGTAACATGTTGCCATCAAGTCCTGTGACCTACCGATCTCCATTTACCAGCAGTGTTTTTCTCTCCTTCCAGCAGGGACCAGAAATTGGCTATTTTTTGAGCATGAACAGCAAACGTAGTGCTGACACAGTTAAATGCAGGAAAAAATAACCAACTGACATGCTGTGGGCTCTTGGTGCCACACAATACAAAGTTGCAAACAAGGCAGAGATTGTATTAAAACCTTGCATGTAGAAATGGAGAGGAATCCAAGCACGTCTTAAATCCACGTGTCTGATGCTCCAGCTTCAGTCACTAGGGAGTGACTGATGATAGTCTTTTTTGGGAACTGCAGACTGACTGGCTGCCTGACACAATTACATAGCACCAAGCGGACTTGTCTTAGGCTTTGTACAGAGGAAGAAAAAATAGGGTACAGACTGCCAAGGTGATGCTGTAAAACAGATAACGCCCACAACATCCACTAAATATTGGTCATTGAAAGCTTCCAGGCTCTGTAGCCATGGAATAACATGACTGAAAAGCAAAAATGCCCTATTATTGCCAGTTTAAGTACTGGAAACAGCCTGTCTACACAGCACTGCTGCCCAAGCATCTACCCAGCTTCCCAGGAAAGCCTCTGGGACTAAAGAGCTGCAGATATGCAAGCAAGCCAGTTTACAGCTGGCCCAGGTATGTCTGCAACCAGTGATTACAGCCCAGTTAACATCATTAAATCATTTGGAAGAAAGCACTCGGAACAAACCAGGCAGCTCAGAGATTCTAAGTATTCTTTCTTTCCAAATCATTTGCTTCCCTACAGTCGTTGGTGCTATAAGGACTGAAATGTATTATAACAATATGTGCATTTCTTTCCAGGGCAGCTGCATTTCAGGTACATGCAAACTGATCTTCTTATCACTTGTATTTCATTTGTTTTCATCCAGCACTCCAAGTTTCTTTGAAATCAGTGAACTTCATAAAACATGTTAGCACATTTATTATCTCCATATATAGCACTTACTTTAAGAAACAAAACACTGTCATCACTCATGGAGGCTCAGTAAAACTAAACGAAGAAACGGACTGAGTTATCTCTGACCTCAAATGAAAATCCAGACATCATCTCAGGGTCAAGGTCAAAAGGAAGAGTTGGGTGTAAATGCAGGAAGAGCCAGACAGCTTTTAATTATATGGTAGTTATTATGAGACATTTAGTACTTCAGAAAGACTTCTCCACCTGTTTCCATTTACCCCAAGTGCTCACAATCCACGATGAATGTTGAAACAAAAAAAAAATCACTGCCTAGTTCCGTGTCACACATCTATTGAACACGCCAACCATAAAAGTATTAATTCTATGTCCACTTAAGAAAACTTTGTTACTGTTGCTATTATTCTTATTGGAAAAAAATTAATGTATAACTGTGCCAGCCAGCAGGATGGGTTATGACAAATCATATATAGAAAGCAACAAATCTTAAAAATAATGGCAGCCTATAAGGGCCATACATCCATTATGCTGCTGCACAGAACGGCAAAGACATCCTTGCTATTGAAAACTCAGCTTTTCAAAAGTACCATTTATTCTAATTTGTAGATGCTGAACTAAACTTCTCCCAGTACTGAAATACAATTTTTCAATTTTGCAAGGCTTGCAGTAAGAGTTCTAAGAACTTGATACTGAAGTCAACAAAAAGGCTTCCGATTTTAAAGTCCCCTAACTTTAAGGGGGTCTTCTCAAGCCTTAAGTTTAAAATACAGCAGAGGACCCTAGCTCTACATGTTGTGCACCAAGAAAACACAACAGAGGTTTCTAAACTGCGTCACAGTTCCCACAACTTATTAGACAGCCTTGTAAAGACAGGCAATACTCTCAGCTTCTCTTGAGAAAAGCTGAATATGTCTATTTTATACGAAGGAGGAAAAGATGGTGATGATGTAACGACAAAACAAAAGCAACAGGTATCACTACCAACTAAGTTAGCACCCTCACAGTTGTGCCTGGGTAGCTTTGGTCTTGCTGGTGGACTAAAAGCATAGGAAGACATAAATTGCATAAATACAGTAGCCCTTGTATGATGGTAGCCGTTCTCTGCTTGCTCCAGGGGCAGCCCCAGTCTTTCAGTTCCATAAATCATTTAATAAATCTTCTTGTGGCAAAGAGCAGTAAGATTTGAACAGCCGAAAAGACAGGTAGCTCTGTTCTCAGGCAGGAAGACACAGCAGCTACTCTATTGCCCTCAGCGTCTCTCTCATCTACTGTGGGACAAGACTGGGACTGGAGACCAGCAATACCAGTTTCAGCAGCTCCTGCTGGCTCCATTCTCTCACAACCACCACCCCAATTCCTCATAACCCCGATGCCAGTAACGCGGCACAATCCCTGCCTGAGGGACGCGCTTGAGCTCCACCAGAGCCGCATCTTGGCCATCTGTATCCGCACTGGAATCACGTGGGCATTCAACACACACTCTGAAATCTTGGCAGTATTGCACTTAATGGCAAAATTCCCATTGATTAAAGCAGAGCCAGAATATCACGTATAATACTTTTACATGGTCAGAATACCTCCTCTTCCTCCCGAGGCTTGTAAGAGCTGTAAATAAAGTTAAAGCAACATAGTACTCAGCAGTTTTAATAGAAGACCTCCTCTGTTAAACGACCACCAAAAATAGTTGCTTAAGACAGGTTATACTGAATCATAAATGAGAGAAGACTGCTTAGGATTTTTTTTTAAAACCATCACTATGTTTATTGGTTGTCAATGTTTTCCTGTTAGTCAATAAATGCATTTGATATAGGTGAGTTTCCAAAGTAAGCATGATGGGAGGGCTAGTTTAACATTCAAACTAATTTAAAAAAGAAGTTACCTCAAGTTTCCCTTTGGGACATTTACAAAATATGCAGTTAATTTATTGCACCTAATTTGTGTGTATGTACCAGGAGGTAATTAGCGCAGAAATTCAACCAATTTTACAATCTTTCTGTTCAACTCAACAAATTAGTGTTTTCAACACCTGTTTCTGGCAGTGACAACAGTTTAAGTACTTGCTTAAATTCCATAGACCAGAATTATACCCCATGCAGAGCAAAAGATACATTATATATATATATGCATGGGCAGAACAGCCATAGCTAGCATGAATACCACCACCATTACATGTATCTGGTCACACAATATTCCCCTGCAGAATTAGGAAAAAAATGCATATTCTAATATAAATTGTATTACTGGCTTCAGGTATTGGGCATCATTAAAGGTTTCATGGCACTTTCCATAATAAGACTTGTATAAAAAGTTGTTTCTAACTTTGCCAAACTAACTGCTTGTTCTAAAATTTTATATGCTGGCTGTCCGCCCTGAAGCTGGGGTTTTTTGGTTTTTTTTTGTTTTGTTTTCAATTTCAGCCAACATCCTCCTCCAAGAAGCAGACCACAGAACATTTTGTTGGTTTGCCAAAATAGCATTTTGGCAGTCCTTACTCCAACTTGAGCAGCCTATGCTTTGGAGTAGGAATTTAAAATTTGATCAGAGGTTGTGAGGGAGGAGAAATGAACCCCAGGAAGCCTAAGCTACAAGCCTTTGGGAGAAACATAACTACGAAGTTTCCACATGCTTAACAGAGACTTTATGATTTCAGAAGCTAAAAGCTTCAAAGAGTGTGCCTCACTGAGCATATTCTCTTTCCTCATGGCTCCCAACATTTACGCGTGCACATAACGTCTTCAGAAAACAGCCGATTATGCTTCCTGCAAGCCCAGGGTTACAGGTAAGCCCAGTGTTACGGCAAACACATTCATAGCAAATGCTGCTACAGGCTGAGGTGGACAAAAGAAGGAAGCATCTCTCAGCAGTCCTGCTGGTGCCAGCCAGATCTCCAAGTCAAGAGGAGACAAACTTAACCAGGACTCTCCTGCAATTCCTTACCTCATCCATTATAAAACTTTGAAATGAACAGGGATCCTCCTGGCAAAAACATCCTTCGCTACCTGACCTCAAATTAATTACAAGACTAGGTCATCCCTCGTATTATGTGAGGCAGAAGTCCCACAGGAAAAAATGTTATAGTATGTGATATTGTTATCAAAGGCCGAACCACACACCTGCAGCTACGGTTCCATGTTTCTGTGTGTTCCAGCGCTTGACTGGTTGACTTCACAGTTTTAATGGCTTTGAGTGCACGTAGTTTTGTGTCTAATTTCAAGTAATGAATGCAATCCTGTAGAAATAGTAGTTTTATCAAAAGAGAGACAAACAATTTTTTAGAAATAAGAATGCTCCCAGTAGTCCTACACTCATATATAACATTAATAACCCTGAATAACCTAAAATGTCAAAGAGTTTTCAAAGAAAACTGAAAGAACAGATCAACCAGTACTGTTTAACGACTTCGTATAACGTTGTTAATGTGTTAAAATACAATGTCCAAGTTCTCAGAAAATTCTTCACAGACTTGAGCTAATTCAAGCACACAATTTTGTCACCCAAATGTGCATATATAAAAGGATCTGTTGTACAACCAAAATGGGAATGTAAACACATAATTGACCATTAAGCCTAGAGCCTGCAAGTAAGTCTGAATGTGAGTATTTCTAGCTAAATCAACATATTTATATCCATAAAGCCAACTATGTGCCTGTACTTTTGCAAGACCAAAGAGAAGGTGAATGGTTAATGTATAATACGCAAACATATTACCACCTGCATTTCACAACAAGAGCTCTTGAAAAGCTTGGGTTTGCAAGATAATCTGTAGAAAACCAAGAAAATTAAAAAATAAGACCACTTAGTAAAAGTTTTTGGTTAATTGTGTGTGTACAAGAGTGCATCAAAAGAAAAAGCAAATAATCATACAGCAAATATTTACCAGTACAGATTTTTATTTATTTTCAAAATAATGGGGTTTGTTTAGATTTAAAATACGTCAGTAATTACCTAAAACAAATGTACACTTTGTTAGAACTTCTCGTAAGTGCTGTTCTTGAGTTCTGAAAATGTGTGACAGAATACAAGAAAATATAAAATCGGGTTAGCAAAATACAATAACGGAGCTTTACAAGAGGGACACACATTCTATGTTATTTTAACTAAGTCTACAGGTGAACATACTGTAACAGCTCTCCACTTAGAAATGCATGCCTATAAACTTAATCTGCAACCTGAATCCCAGGAAAAATTCAGTACTGATCAACTCAAGGCTAGTAGGTCCAAGGAAAAAAAAAATCCATCTCAAGCTATATTTCTTCACTGAACAAATCTTCCCTTTTTCCATAAAGTATTCATTTTTAATTTTAATAGATCGCTATATACCTTAAAATCACTATATAACATTATCTTACTATTCAATATTCAACTAAGTTTGTAGCCATAATGCAAGTTATTTTATATGCAGTTAAGTGTTTCATAAAAAAAATATTTATTTATTGCATCTAGTGAAAAAAAAACCTTTGATGTTCTTAAAAGAAAAAGAAATCACTGTCTGGCTAATTGCCAAACAATCCCTTCCTCTGGCTTGCTTTTTCAAGAATTATGAAAAAAACGTGGAGTTCATTGTGATCTAGACAACCAAAGATGATTAGTCTGTACAGGATCAGTACGCACAGTGTTTGATTAAACCCACATACTTCTCAAACAAGCTATAAGGATAAAAATTGTGGTTTGTTATTGTGTCCATTTCCAAAGGACAGCTCACAAGGTTTCCTCCTCACGTAAAAACTGGAATACAGCTGAGAAGTCTTTCAAGGCATAGCCTCTTGCACACATCAACCTGTAGATCTGATGTGCCTGGGATCCCAAAGGAACTGGTGTCTTCGTGCTGGTGGCAGAAATCTGGGCCAAGCCAAGATCCTGTGGGGAGGGAGAAGAGGGAGGAAGAGGGCAGAGAGTAAGAACAGATGGAAAGAAAAAAAGTCAGGGGAGAAACAACAAGGAAGTAAATAGCCATGTACATATTATAGGTTACTTGGCTTCCATTGTGAAGAGAACTCTACTGCCAACCAATACAATACTCCAGCCTTAAAATTTCAGTCCTGGAAGTAGAGAGCCTTGTTTAGTTTTTCATTTTTAAAACAGTAACTCAGTGTTATTCAACAGAAAACCCCCAAACTTTGCAAGGCTAGCAAACCTCCTTCCGGACAGGAGGAATTTTAAGATTCTAGATCACTATATTACCAGGTAGCAAGACTCAGACTCTTTTCCCCCACTTTGTTATGCCATCTCCAAAAATAAAATTCCCCTGGCTATTCACTTAAGCATTTCACATAGGTTCTAATGGCATCATTTTCTTGTTCAGGCAAGAGGACATCTTTCTTTCTAAAACCAGGTTAAAATTCAAGCAGGAGGGATCTGAATGCCAACAAAATTGAAGCCACTTAGCCTACATATATTTATTGCAAAGTGACCTGTTAACAGCAAAATGAGAGGCATGTGAATATGAATGGTTTGCAGCCTAACTGGAAGGATATATTAAAGAATTCCTTAGCGGACTGTCCTGGGTCTGCCACAACTCAAAGTTTTCTTTACTGACTGAAGATAAAGGGATACAGAGAATAATTCTACTGCATTTTTAGACACTAAATTTGAGGCAAAAAAAAGGAGGGGAGGTTGCAAAGAGGATGACTTTGAAACCCGTCCTCCAAGAGTCCTTGGTCAACTACAGCTACAATCTGAAATAAACAGGACAGAACTCAAAGGCAAGTACCAGGTATTACGACTAACCACAGTTAGCTAGAAACAGTCAGCTGCATGCATGCTGGACAGAAATGACAAGCAAGGCTGGAGGATGTCTTGAATTCTAAGTTGAATCAGACACGAAACCAACCAAAGAAGGAAAAGTTAACAAGGGTTTGAAAGTAATGCTTGCACTCAAGGTTGCCTTTATAAGGCCTTGCTAGAGAAATCAATTTTGCGGTTCACGTTTCAAGAAAGTTGGAGAAGAACCTCTCAAGAGTTACTAGGAGCTGCCTGGATTATCTGTCCATCCAGGACTATGGTGGTTTATAGAATTTGTTGTGGTTTTATTTTTATTTAAATAACTAATCTTTGATACAGAAGAACTGAGAGACTGTAGTACTGCTGAGAGCACCTTTGGCTTCTCAGGGATGACTTACAAGACAGGTCTTTACTTTCTGTGTGTCTGGATTTGAATTAGCACAAGGAAATTCAAGGTCTTACTCTACTCTCTAAATATCACTTCAATCTGTAAATCGGCTCTATAAAGGTCATTCTGATACAAATCAGAATTGTAGTTACTCTTCCTATTACCCTTGAATGACTTCAAGATCGAGGAAAATGGGAAAAACATACATATCAGATGTCACAGGATCCAAAATACTCTTCATCTGCTTCAGGGCAGATCAATCCTTCTTGTCTAGCAATTCTGCTGCAAGACTGACGACCTGACAAATCTAGGAACAGTTACTTTAAGCTCACTTACAACAAGATATTCTATGACATATTCCTAGCCTTTTCTAAACCCTCTTTGTGAAACCTGTTGCCATATTATCCATTTTTTTCAACAAAGCGTAAATCCTGTCATGGAATAGTAGAACAGCAAAATCATCTAACTCCAAACTAGTGAAGGTGCTTGGTTTTGGTAGTGGTGATCGTGATCTGTTTCTCTCTGAGGAGGCATTCACAGAAGCAATCCCTGAAAATTCTGAATAGACTGCTAGCAAAAATACAATTTCATAAAGCAGGTCTGTTCACTTTAATAATGAAACTCTGGCTCCAAGATGGTTGAAACATCAGACAACATCTCAGTAATTAAGTGGACAAGGACTCCTGACTCCAAAGTGCAGGAAGGCTGTTTCGTTGTTTCAAATGCCATTCTACATATTAGAGCTTTGAAGGAAAAATAATACAAATTGCAAGTAAAGCTTATCTTTAGCTTCAAGTTACGAAGTATTTTGCACCTTATCTCTTGAGGTTGGAGATTCCTCAAGTGAAATAGTACAAAACAGCTCTGAAAGAAATTTGCCCTTTGCTGACCTTTTTGGAAAAGTAAAAATCAGAGCACAGTTTATGGCTCCTCTCATACTCTTTGGAAGTGACAACATCTTCCAGGTGTCTCACTGTACCAGCTATTGTAACCACTTTTTCTCAGCCTGGAACAGGGAAACAGATTCTCTTTCAGAATCTGCTTCCAATGCTCACTTTGCAACTACCTGGTTCCTTACATTTATGTTGCAGTTGATGTAAATGCAACTGCCATTCAGAATAAAGCTCAAAGGTTATCTTGACATGAGTCAAGCATAGTACAATATAAATCTAGCTCTTCTCAGGATTCAAAGCAGACATTCAATTAGCAACTGTGCTGCAAATGAAAGATGGAAATTTTGTCCTGCAATGCCTCGGACACAAATATGGCAAGGGGAAGTAAAATAGATTTTTTAAATGCAAAGTCTTTATAGCAGGTTTCACATTAAGTTGACTAAATTCTATGTTTCAAAATCAGATTTCAAGACTGAAGAGCTTTTCAGAGGTGTCTGACACTTTTATGTCTCAAACACTTAAAATAAGGTACCTTTAGCTTTGTTTGAGAGATCCTTTGCTGACAAAATAGTTTTAAGAAAGTCTTTGACTTCTACTGCATATGATATTTGAGTAGTAACTTGAAGTTTAGTAACTGTTTACTCAACCTCAGGGTTGTACCTACGTCCTCTCCTCTGAATAGAGCTTTTCTTTTTTCTTAAGTGGCAAAAGCATGCTCTGTATTTCCCAGGAAAAAAGTCCTCAGCTCAGATAATTCACAAACCATATGATATGTCACATACCAGGATGGAATGGATAGTAGCAAAAGTGGTTCCACAAACTGAGGAGTATTATGTTAAAAAGAGGTCACCACTGCACCAAATGATACCCTGAACATGATCAGCTGTCCTGGCCACTTACTCATTCAAGTAATCTTCCGTCTATATAGAATAACATAGCATTGTTCAAGAGGCATGAGAGGAATTTAGTGTCTCCTCACTGAGGATTCCAGCCTAAATCTGGCAGTCTGGCAGGAGAGGCACAGTCAGAAGAGGTGAACAGTGATTACAAACCTGTTTGAGGAACTCCTCTTAGTCATCATTGCCGCTTTATAACCAAAAGCTGGCAGATTCAACAGGCACAAGCAAGGCTGCTATTCCTTCAGTGAAAGGAAGATCTTCCAAGACAGAGACCTTCCTCCAGAGGAGATGAAGGTTCTGCTAAGAAGCAGACCAAAAGAAAAAGACTTTTACAAAGAAATTTGAAAGGGAGGGAAGGAAATATGTGGCCTCACCACATTTATACTTTGAAGTTATTCTGGACAAGAGTAAGAGTTATGAATCGTGAGAACAGAGACTGAGGTGTGAAACAGGGCACAACAGGCAGAACAGATTCTGAAAACAGTGCACAAGATGGAAACAAGAACTCTGAGGCAGTGCCAAGATCAAGGCTGCTTATCTTTAATCAACAGCCCTGGCAAACTCAAACAATAACCTAAAATATTTTATAAATCAGTAATTCAAATAATACTTTATTGTCCCCTATGTTCAATGACGTGAACATGATGTAAGAACTGCTGCTTTCCAATATTTTAACACATCCCTCAAAGAAATGAAAGCTCCTGGTTATTAGTCCATAAACATAAAATGCAGCAGACCAACCATTGAGGGGTTTTGAGTCATGCAGCATTAGCAAAATTTTTTTGGTGCTACCACATACAAAATACTCTGGACCCACTCTGGCCAGAATTTGTTTAATTCCACTCAATGTGCAAGTGCACCTATTGACATAAACCAACTGCAAAACGACAGGAACAGTATCAGTAGGCAGGTGTTACATATAGGAACTCCAACACTGGAAATGTGCATGGCAATATCTGAGTTTGATCACAGGTCTGAGCATGTTGTTTTAGTTTTAAGTGCTTAATTTCCACTGTACATGGAAGAACTGAAAATGGCCAGAATGACTTACCAGTTGGGAGCATGCACAAAATGGTACACCCAAAACCTGTCCTGTCTGAACTCAAATGCCTCCCTCAGGACAGTATCCCCATGAAACTAGTATTTATAACTAATATAATATGAAATTATTTCCAGCAGTTTCACACTTAGATGCGAGATCTCTTCCAGGGCTGGTTTTATAACTTACCTTAGGCAATCACTGTGCTAAATGCAGAAGTAGTTCAAGAGTCAGAGTTCTATAGCTCCTTCCTCCAACTGTGTGTCCTCATCAGTGGGATGTAGAGCCCTGACCTCCTTGCCTACTTTCCTCTGGCGTCTAAGAGCTTTGCTTTCCTGACCACAGAGTGACTCAGGACAGTGCTTTTCCTAGAACAGCCAACAGCCTGGCAGTAAGTGCACTCTCCTGGGATGGGATAGCTGTAGGTTACAACTCCCTCACGCTAAGCAGGACCTAAAACCCAGATCTGCCACTTTGTAGATAAATAATTTAGATTACTAGGTTATTACTCATACAAAGCACTACTTCTGCGACCAACAGAGACAAATCAGGAGAGCTTACAGCATGGTGCAGATACCTGCAAAAAAACAGTCCGCGGGGGTGTGGGTTGAAACCTTGTCTGCCTTCTGCATTCCAAATGGCCTTAGGCAGAAGGACAAGCACATAAGAAGTTGGCTTAGCAAGGAAGGGGATGCTAGGGGTCATGTCTAGTAGCACAGTTTAAGGTATCCGGATGAGACTGGGCCCAAAATCTTAGATGCTTATGCCACTATTTGCACCTCATTAGGTCACCTGGATTTCCCAAAATTGCTCTCTTGAGCTAGGCTCCTAAGTTCTAGAGCAGTCATCCAAGTCACCTAAATGTCTTGCTGAACGCTCGCCATACACGCATCAGGAGTCCTTGATTAAGGCAGAACTCAAAAAGACAGTGCACATAATCTCACTGAGTGGCTCAGCAGTAATAGTGGCTAGAAAGAGGCTGGAGGCTGAGGAAAAGTCCCCTACACATGTAATTCAGAGCTACAGTAAAAGACTGGGTTCCAATCAGTTCATGTACACCTACTTCCCTGTAGTCAAAAATTTTCACTAAGAACATTTCTTACAAGCCCAGAGAAGCAACTGTACATGCTTTACAAGCAAGGATTATGTACCTTAGCCATTAACGTTGTTCCGAAGCCACCCTGATAATTGTTAGCAGACGGTACTCCTTCCATCACTCCAGGAACAGGGTTGTATGTGTCGCTTGACCAACAGCGACCTGAGCTCATATTTAGGATTTTGGCCAGCAGCTTTGGGTCAAGGCCTAATCTGTCAAAGGTCAAGGAAGAGAAGTGTTAATGTCAAAATGCACAAGACATGGGTGACTTGTTTTATATCTTAGGACCCTACCGTCATTTCTCTCCCTTTATTATAAGTCATGAAAAATGGCAGAGTATTGATATTGGGGGTAGGGATGCTGTATCTTAAATTAAAGAGCATCAATCCACCATTTAAGCAGTAGGTTTTCAGAGCTTTTTTCCTTTTGCACTAAGCAAATCCCCTTCACATAGCAATTTGGAAAGTGCAAGCAAAATAAAGTGCTCTGAGAACAGTAGTTCCCTCACATTTCAACTGCCAAAAGGCATTCTTTGTTCTGCTACCTGCTAGGTCACATACTTGTTCTTCATATCACAATTATATCCTATAAAGCTGCACAAAGCAAAAAATTCACAAACAAGTGTGGCAGTGTGAAAGTACTTGTGCGATGTGTTTATATGTGAACACTAGTGCATTTTTGATGTAAGCAAGGTAATGCAAATGATCCTGCTCTAATAATAAGTGAACTAAAATGCTACACTTCTCAAAAAATATTACTATTATATACTTCTGTATTTTCTTTTCTTTGCTATTATTAAATCTTCATTGTATACACTTGCTTATGAGGCAAGTCTGCCTCTCACTGTGACATATGTTATCTATTCGTAAACACACATTATAGTTCTGGGTCAACTGTTGATAAGGTTACTGATCCTGATCAAACAAAGCTTGTCCAAGTAGAAACGTCATTTGTTCTATCATGGAGCTGATGGCATAAACTGCTGCTCAGTGTAGACCCTGAAAGTACTTCAATATTATAGGAAAGTAACCCTCTTCTGAATTTACATTTATGCTGATATTAAGTTGCGAGTGTAATTATACACCAACTGCATTTACACCAACAATGAGCAGCAGCAGTTTATCTGGCCCTGTACAAATGTTCACTTGCACTCACAACAAAAAAGAGAAAGCAAATGAATTATCTTCAGTAACAATCCAAGATGAGAAAAGGACATTTTGAAAGGGATATATCACAACCTTCTACAAAGGCTTTTTACAGAAGTCAACTCTCTTTACATTAGCTCTTACATCTTAGACTTTTTGCAGATCTCCATAGCCACAGGGATTCTAACACCACTTCCAGGTGCTGCAGCACTCGAGGTTTGAATTTGCAGATGAGAAAAGCTCATTACCAATGGAACAGCTGCTAAAATTTACATCTATTTATTCCCGTAGGCATTCTGGATTTGAAAAACTACATTTAAGACAGGGGGCCCTACAGCACGGTTCCTGTTCCCATAACAGCAAGTGTCTCCTGCAATTCTGCCCTCCTAATGCAAAGCAAGATCACTTTCTGTACCGTAAAGGTAGATTTTTAGCATCACTGCTGCGCAGTCTTCTTTATGAACTGCTGCAGCAACCCCTGGAATTCAATGGAAAGTCTCCTGCTGGCCTGAATGGGATCAAGCTTTAATCTCCTCCCTACTTTCTTCCAACCCTCTGACTCAACTGAATGCTTCCAACTGCCAAATTCGAGCATCACTGTGTTTTCACAGTATTTTAATTGTACTTTTATTTTCTATAGTGCATCAAAGTCTTCATCAAGAATCACTCTGAATAAATGCTTTTATTGTTGTAATCTAAAAAATCCACACTGGGAGCAGACAATGCCTGAGCTTTCAAATACTCAGAGGTTGATTTTCTGGACAAAACAAATATCTTGGCTTGTTTGCTTCCTTGTCACTGTTACATCCAGATCAGTATTCTTAGTAAAGCAGTGTCTGCTTGTGCCATATCTAGCTGCCTGTAGAGGCCTGTAATTACAGCTGCGAGTGTACCACAAGACAAGGAGCTTATTATTTCAAAATGTATATAACCCTCCTGAAAAATGCTCTTCTTACAGTGTTCCAACTACCTCTCTGTGAAAGTACACTTTAAAAGATATATGTGTATTGCAGAGATATGTAAAATATTGTCTGCACTAGATCTGGCATATTTTTACTCTAGGAAAAGAGAAAGGTAGATAGTGTCAGTTTAAATCCCTGCTTCTTCAAACTTTGTTACTCTTAAACACCATGCAGATTCTCTTTAGGAGACCTGAACCTATTTTTTTTTTCTCCTTTGCAGCAAGTGTATCATTAATAAGAGCAAGTTAGAAGTGCTTTGCATTTCATCTTTCTGAGGATTCATCCACTGGTGCATATATAACTGACAGTTAAAATTAGACATATATTAAAATCAGTTACTGAAGAAGTCCTCTGTCTTCCTCTGTGCCCAAAGCTTGTAATGGTCTGAAACCAGCTAGAATATACAGTAATTGTCATTCAGCGAGAGTCTATCCTAGAAAGTCATGCTTCAGCGGAGAAGACTGAGTTTCCATTTGAAATCAACAAATTAATCCAAGACAGGTATCTGAAAGGGCAAGTTTAATAGGAAGCAGCTACTGGGCTCTCAACCATGATAAAATGTTATTGCTGTTTCCCTGTAAATTGGCTGGGAACATATGATACTCTCTGCATAAGAGCTCCATTGCTGTTCAGGAGATATACTGCTCAAGCTATCAAAATGATGACAGTCTGCCAGTCCCCATAACAACTCGCCATTGGACGTGGCAAGAGCTTGTGCATGCACGTGTGAATTTACAATTACCAAAATGTTCTTCTCCTTTATAAGCAGAAAAGAAGTCCATGTATTAACTGTACTTATAATAGAGCAAAAACAATTGCTTCCCTCAAATCAATGCTTCTTCAATAACATTCCTAATGAACTGAACAGCAGAAACTCAGCAACAGACACACATGCCACAGTAATGGTTAAAATCGGATCCCTTTGAGCCACTGCTCAAAATTCAAGTTTTGCTGAGCTTTGATAAAACAACATACTGAAATTTGCATACACTCCTTGAAGAGTCCAGTCTGGAACAGACAGAAAAATGGAAACGGCATCTCACAAAAAAGATATGTTCTGGTTTCATTTTAAGGTGTAACAACTGAAGTAGTCAAACTGCCCAGAGTTTCCCATCTCAAGATGCTCTGGACGAATATCATAAGAAGTTGCAAATATTGAAGCAGAACCTTAGGACCCTTCTACCACAGCTAAAAATGACTTTGCATTGACGTTTTAAACAAAGTGCGTGCTTTGAAGTGTCTTTACTAACCTTCACATGACTTAGATACAACTTCATGCTGAAGACAACAGAGCCACAGCGCTTTTGGAGGAATTATTTTTCAAGGCACTGTTTCTAAAATTTGCAGTAGGAATGTGCCAAGGACTAATCAACCCTCAGCCTGCAGCACATGCTGCTCTCTACGCTGAGTCCCCTTTCTGCTAATGTCTCCTATCTACAGCCCAGGGGTGCTCACAGAAACCAGATCTAGAGACTGAAACTATGCTTAGATGTGGCATCTGAGGGTGAAGTTCTTCTACTGTCTTTCCACTTCATAGATCTAAAAAAGCAAGCAGGCACAAATCCATACACAGTAAAATTGCTTAGGAAAGAGCTGCATTTGCAGCTTTTGACGTAAATCTGGGTACCACCACGGTCCCTCCTTGTAGAGATGACTTTCTTAACTGTTAGAAGTAAAAAAAGTGATTTTGCAGTGAGGTTATTGCCATAGAGCCCTTACTGCTCTTGTGGTCCCTTATATCCCAGCCACACTAAGCAACCTTGTCCTAGCTTGTGTCACTACATAAGCCCTGCCCTGAGTCTGTGCAGGCAGTTTCTGAACAGGACCACAAACTGCCTGACAGGCAGCGACTTCCATCTGACCTAAACACAAACCAGGTATCAGCACTGTTTCATTTCTGAGCTTTATTTTGCTGGTATTAGACATTGTTCCACTGGAACTCAGGGCTTAGTAAAAGAAAGTTACTGACACTGAGACGATCAGCAAAAAGAGAAATAGTCTATGGCTGTGGAAAGTATCACTTAATGTTTTTATTTCTTATTTGTGAAGTTTACATGCACTCTTGTGTATTGGTTTGACCCAGTAACTCACTACAGTATTTTGCAATATGCACATTATCCATAAAATCATATAGCAAAATCTGCTCAAGATATTTCTATTGACAAGTTGCACTATCATGCTAGAAAAAAAGAATACAAATCAAACTGTGAATTAATTTTCAGAATGTCTGCCACACCTTCCAACTTCTAGTAGCAACATTTATAAAGCATCAGGCAATTAATGGAAAAAACAAAATAAAACAAGCACCTCAGTGGTCAGAATTCAGGATGGAATTTTTTTTTAATTAGTTATGGAATCTAAACCAAATCACTTCCAGTGAAAACAGACATCTTCATTATTAAATGAAGATGATTAGTAAATGAAGAGGATGTTAGAGTAAAGTAGAAAAGCAAGTGGAATATAAATGCAAAAATTACACAGCAATATTGCCTATTTTTCCTGGAGTTTCTTGTGGAATTTTTGCTCATTAATGTCAGTTTTCCTTCCTCCTCACCACATTCTATTTGCTACTTGTGTTGAAGTTTGGAAAAATTCTATAATTTCAAATAGAAAATAAATAAGATGATAGGAGATGTCCTTTTAATATCTGAAATGAATAAAATGGTAACTCACTGTTTCAGAAAATAAAAATTTAGGCTGCATCGTTTATGAAAACATTACAGAAGAAGTGGTTTTTTAGTAGACTTAATATCACGCTGTTTTGAAGACTTAAGCTGAGAGAATATATTGGTTTCTGAAAGGTGCTGTATGACAATGACACAATGTATGACATGAAGATATTTTATAATCTATCTAAAAGTTAAGAACATGTCTAAGCTCCACAATTCCTATTATGAATTTTTTAGATTTCCAGTATACTTCACCATTATTAGGTCAGAGTCAGACTTTCTTTAGCAGATATGCATCAATCTAATACATCAAGTTCAGCTTCCTACACTCTCCAGAAAAGGCAGCCACACCATCCTTTGAGTCTCAGACTTCAAAAAAAGATCTTATAAATTTAACAATACAGTAAAATTAGAATTACAACTGTTAATTCGTATGTTAGAAATTTGTACACACCAAAAGTGGAAAGCTCTTCTTCTAGATATACACAGAAGTCATCTTCTCCAGGATTTAAATCACAACACATTAAAATCAATGCAATGGTTCTAAACTACTTCATAAGGCTTTAAATTACAGCCTCTGTCTTAACCCTCATGCAGTTTTGGACTAAATGAGATTCTGCTCTTTGTATAATTCAGGTTACAGTCAGCAGGTTTCTTCTACAAGAAGTACAGTTCCTTCTTGATTACTGTGATTGTAGGGTTAGGAAAGTTTGTATATTGCCACCTTCACACTGGGTTTTTGCTTACAAATGCTGAATGCAAATTCAGCCAAAATTTAAACTGGAAAAGGATAAAATGAAAAATGAAAATTCTAAATACCTTCAAGCTACAGTGGCTGCAGACATCAACTCATTCTGCACAGGGCTTACATGCCCAGAATATCTGTCTTACAAACCTCTTGATTTTATTTTATCTTCAATTTTAACTCTAATAATTCTTACAAATGTAGATAAAAATATAATGAAAAATCAATTGTATCTGCTTTATTACGCAAACTATGACTTAAGACAGAACCTGATGAAAGCTTTACACTATACTGGATTACAACAGTTGTATACAATACTACTGTTTTATTACGGCTTGATGCAGACGTGCTTCAGTATCTTACAGACTCTCAATTTTAAAATGTAAATGGTACAGGATATTGATAAACCAATTAGCACTGATGCAAAGCAAATTCCTCTTTTATCTCAATTACAACATGACAACTTAATAGGTCAAGATAGTCTAACATCTGAGACAAGGGCAATTCAATAAAACAACTGCATCTTGATATGGTAATTAAGAGGAAATGTGAATCCATTACATTGCCTCGTGCATGTGTGCACATGTAGGCATTCTTTTTTATTTATTTAAGCATTTGATGCCCTCTTGCTGTTTTTATAGTGTATCAAATCCACACGAGCACACAGTCTAAAGCTCAGTTGATAAGTATCTACAGTATCTGTAGTTTTAGCAGGCCAATTTTAAGGATGCAACTGTGCAGATAAATAATTCATGAAGAGCCCTTAAAGGATACACAATTGCAAGATAATCTCTTCAAACACAAGACTTCTCTGTGCATAAACTTGCAAATGATTTATATCTGGCTAAGAAAATCTATGAAAGTTCAAATACTGTGATACTGAACTCGTACTCGCATGCACTCTACTGGAAAACAAAACAGAATCTCAAAGACCAAAGACCACAGCAAAAATAATAGGCTACAATTGGAAAGGGAAAATAATTTTGTTTGAATGTGCTGCCACTTACAAGTCTGATGCATCACCAGCTAGAAAAGATATGGTACTTCTAACATTGAGAAGTATGTAGTGGAGCATACTCCAGCTTTTTGACAAAGTAGGAGTTTTGGCAATTAGGACAGATTGCAGTGGTAAAGTTGAACAGGAAGTTAGATGTTCTTTTTTATGCTTAGATCTTAACTTGATATACACACTGTACTAGAAGTTTTACTATACAATATATTTTGGAACAGTTTAACAAAGTAAACAAAGCCAACAAGAGCCATGCGGGAGTATAATATTCTGAATACCCTGTACATTAGCTTAGAATAAAAACAAAAAGTTACCTCTATATTACCTCTGCATGTTTATAATGCAAAACAAACATTGCACATTGCACTACAGCAGAACAAATAAACCCTTAACTTCAGATGCAGAATGCAACAATCTATACAGCCAATACCAGAGAATACTCCTGTTCTGAAGAACCCTACTTTGGTTGAATAATCCCTTTAGCATGCTAATGGCTTTATAAGCGAATTTCTGGCAAGGGTGTATCTATGCCATCTAATCATCATTGTCTCAGCAAAACTCAACCATAAAACACAAAAACTGTTAACACAGAAAAAATGCTTCAATCCAATACAAAAATCAAACCAACCTGATTCCAAGATTCATAGCCTCAGCAGTTCCAATCATACTGATGGCCAAGAGCATGTTGTTGCAGATCTTTGCAGCCTGAAAATAAGTTAAATTGTCAATTAGTTTCTGCATTTTCATAGAGATAACATGTAGCAATCTTTTTTAACTAGGTCTGGGACAGTTTGATCAAGTATGTTCTGGCAGCTCTCTTCTAAAGGTAGCACCAGTAAGCACAAATCTACAGTAGTATAAAGTCAATGAACACTGCCCTGTGGTTCCTTCAGAGATTAGGAAATGCTTCTTTCCTTAGTACAGTAGCTCAGTTAGTGTACGTGGCATGTAGAGGCTCTTTGTCCTTCAGAACATTCAGTAAATCTAAATTTAGAAGAAACAAAATTAAAATCTGTGTCCTCTAAGAAGTATAATATCAATAAACCAATGTGGAGAAGCACCAGGTCAGAAGTTTTGGTGCTAATCTATACAACAACATGCTGGAGAAGAGTGCCATGAGGTTACTTTATAAACACGCGGTTGAAAACAAGTAAACCAGCAAACAAGATATATTTTAATGAATTTAATTCTGGAATAAAAGAGTAGGTACCATTAAATAAAAACAAAGCAACAAAAATCAAAGACTGAGATAACTAGTAATCCCTCAGGAAGCATCACCTGTCCAGTTCCAACTTCTCCACAGTAGATCACGTTAGAACCCATGCATGTCAGCAACTCTTTGGCAGCATCAAATTCTTGTTCCACTCCACCAACCATGAAAGTAAGGTTTCCAGCTCGAGCAGCTCCAACACCTGAATCCAGACAATATTTGATTTAAAATCACTATTTTAAAATAAACTCATGAACTTTATCTTAACAGTAAGGGTCTGATGATGTAAAATTCATGTACTTAATACTTCACTTACGATCAACCTCTCAAAGTCTATGCAGAAGTAAGCCTATAGTCCCAGTGCTTACCTGACCAGAGATCTTAATTCTCAAACATTTGATGACGATAAAGCCACCTTATCTTTCAGGCATACTGGCAGTTAAACAATTCACAAGACTTCTAGAAAACTGGCAATGTCACTCTTTGTGGTTTACATACTCTTCACTTCTGGCTGTTGACAAACTCTTGATGAACTATTGTTCAAAGCTAAATCTGCTTTTATCAGCTTTTCCAAACCTAGGCTAATTTTTATCAGTGCTTCCTGTTTTTCACATAACTGAAGATTTAAAATACACAGGCATATAAAACCAAGCCTTCTGAATCTCCACAGTTTATTATGTTTCTAATCTGGAGCAAAATTCTACTTAATTTAAGAAACTTTGAGTTCACAGTTAGTTTCCTACACATAAACTTAACACATATACAACAATGTAAAGAACTATGTAAAACACCAATGTAAAAATGATTCACACACAAACACACTATTCCCAGTTTTATTCCTGTAAGTCTATCCTGTCTTTACCACAAGTCAGTATGCGCACACCGCAGTTCTTTGATTATGTAGTTCCTAAGCACAAACCCAGCAAATTTTTCACCTAATATTTCTCACTTCCATGAAATAAGTCTATTCCTTAAAAGAAGCCTCATTCTAATATGAATTAGAATGCATCCATAATGTCCTCATCCCCAACATTTAATGGGCAGAACTAGTACAAAAATTTGGCCCAAATTGATGAAAACATCAGCTTCCGCACTATTTTTCACTTCAGCAAGTGCCACTATAAATTTTATGTGCTACGCATCCGACTTTGGCCTGTTAGAATGTACAGCTGCAGATAATGACGTATTTCCAAATTAAACATGCTCAGCTAGGTACAGTGTTCTTACAAACAGAACACCCAAGTGAAACAGTTTGTTCTTCCATGTGGCAGACCACTCTGTTGCTACAGGAAGTCCAGCTGCTCTCCAGCTATGGTTCACAGTTCTTTGTCATCAATTGGCTACAATAATAAACATTAATAAATGTTTTTATTGAAATAGTTTCCAGAGTGTAAATGGAACTGCCTTCACTGAGCTAGATGTTGTATAGCGACAAATGAAAATGCACTCTTAAAAAGCTTATCAGTTGAAGATAGAACTTTTTTAAAAAAAAAACCCTCAACCAAACAAACCCCCCAATCTAACCTCAAATAGCAAAAAAGTTATTCTGTTAGAAGCATATACCACCTAAGCAGGACATTTCTGCTCTCCTTGTTCCCCATTAATAAATGAAATTGCTCAATAAAAAACAATAGAAAGAAAAAAATAAGCCCATAACTAAGCATGGCAATTATGGCAAAGTTTGTGCACAAAACGTTCTGATAAAGTGGGCAATCACAGCAGGCTAATCAGAGCTTCTCTCAAAGCTTTAAGCCTATGTGAGTGCTGTACCACAGCTAAAGAATGAAGTGGTCAGTATTGGCCTTCCTTTCCAACATCAAGGATGGCAACACTGCAGTTCCTCACACAGAAGAATTCAAAGAATTTTTGCTTTCCCATAAAAATTTCAGTCGATGCACTTTTATCTGTGTGTCTGTCTACAAATGCCCCTTCTGTATTTGCCAAGCATTTATGTCCCCCATTCTGCCTTCCAACCTGCACCATCTTTTGAATGACAGATGAAGGCCTCAAAACCAGTAAATACCTACCAGTTATATGGAAATAGGCAACAGTGGAAAGAGGCTCCCACTGATAAGTGGCTGATCAACCTATTTTACAGCCTAGAATCACAGGATTGTTGGGGTTGGAAGTGACCTCGTGAGATTATGTTGTTCAACTCCCCTGCTCTAGCAGGGTCAGCTGGAGCAGGCTCCCCAGGACTGTGTCCAGTCGGCTTTTGAGTATCTCCAAGGATGGAGACTCCACAGACTCTCTAGGTCACCTCTTCCAGTGCTTGACTACCCTCGCAGTAAGAAAGTGTCTTGTGTTTCAGATGGAATTTCATGTGTTGCAATTTGTGCCCATTGCCTCCTGTCCTGTCACTGGGCACTACTAAGAAGAGTCTGGCTCCCTCTTCTTCATTCTCTCCCACCAGGTTTTCGTTCACATTGACAAGATCCTCCCTGAACCTTCTCTTCATGCCAAACAGTCTTGGCGCTCTCAGTCTCTCCTCATGAAAGATGCTCCAGTCCCTTCATCATCTTCATGGCCTGTAGTTGGATTCACTCTAGTAAATCCGTATCTTTCTTGTACTAGTGAATCCAGAACCAGAGCATCCAGAAGAACTAAGTCAGGCCCACAGCTTTAAAAAAAATCAGTCTATATATACAACACTGCGGCTCCTAGAACAACATTGTTGAGGTACTGAAGTATCTACAGTGGTAAAGCTCTTTCTGCTCAGGCTGAGAGACACCTTATTTGCAGCCAATCCTTAATCTCACTTGAACAACTCCTCCACGGGCAACTCACAGGAACTGGGCTAAGAGTAAAGCTTAGATTTGGAGCTAACACAGACAGGTCATTGTCATCTGGTTGGCTACCAGTTTACTATGTACATGACCACAAAGACTGCTACATTAATAAACACAAAGATTTTCATTCCATTCCTCTAGCTATTTTTATTCAAACCACATAATGGCCTTTACCACTAATCCTGTGATCTGACCTGCAGAAAATTAAGTAGACAATTTAAGTCAAAGCTTACAAACAAAATCCAGTACTATCCATCACAGGTCAATAGCCTTGTATCTAGATTACAGACTGCTAAATAGCTTCAGAGAGTCATTTATTAGAGGAAAATTAATGCTGACAATAGTTTTCAGCTGGTTAATCTTCTGACAGCTGCACTCTCTCACTTGTTCAAACACATTTCAAGTAGAAAAAATAAATTAGTTAAGTAGGAAAAAAGAGCAATTTATTGTATAATGCAGAAGGCTTGGAAAATTATCTTTTTAAAAACAAAAAAAACTGTTTACTTCATGGTAAATTTTATCATCTAGGGTCCTTGCCAACTATCAGCTATTTTATCAGAATTAAACATGCAACACAGCAAATCCAGGGCACTGACAATTAAAAAAAAATTTAGCAGGGAGTCTAGGACAAGAACTGTAACTTCAGCTAAAAACAGAAATAAAAAAAACATTAGACAAGAATGCACAGCTTTATTTCACAATCACAGATTCCACACCAACAACACAGGCCAGTAAAGTATTACCAGCTTCTAACAACTCTACAGAGAGCAAGGGAGAAAACAGAGCAGCTAATGTACTTTTAAAAAGCTAATGATTATTTTTCATCTTTTGATTCTTTACAGATCTCTTACTACCTAAGATAGTGCTTTATGTACCACTGCTGATCAGGGTCCGAAGTCCTTCAGAATCTATTTGTTCTTCCTAAAATACAAAAAGCCTCTTCTCATCCTCAGGGAATGTTTTTCTCAGAAACCGTATTTGTGATTAGCATGTGTAAGATTTTCTCTACTGCAAAGCAAGACTTCTGCAGCCCATGGCTGCTGTCCTACCCTCGGCTTCTGTAGGATGACACCCCCACCACCACCTGTGTGCAGAATCCTTTAAGAAGGTCATATCAGCAGATCCCACAGAGTAGCTCAGCTCCAAGCCAGTAGGTCATAACACCATTAGAGTTTTTCCCAGAGATACAAGCTGACAGGAACAGGTTTGCAGATAAATATGATAAGAGATCTAGCTAGTGAGGGGGCATGCAAAAAAAAGAATCTGGGAAAAAGCATGGTGAGAAGTTATAGAGTCAGTATGGCATACCCACTTGGAGATGGGTTTCCCACTTGGGTACTAGAAGGTTTTGGACTAAGATCTGAAAAGTTAATTTCTTTTCTCAGGAGACCTACATAAAGAACTGCTCTTCAAAGCATCCTGTTGCACCTGCCTGAGTTACTTGTGGGGCAAGGATTAGTTCAGTCCAGATGCTTCTCACTTTGATTGCCAAATGATGGCTCAGTGAACCTGATGCAGAGTGTTAGGATTTCAAAATTTCAGATGAAAACGTGAATGGGGGCTTAGGAGCCCTCATATGACAACAGCAACTGGAGGCAGCTATCCTCCAGTTGGGATAGTTTGGATCCTCCAGGGATAGTTTGGATATGACCTCATGTTTTAGCCTCCAGGCCAGGCAGCCTAGTTCAGTAGCCACCCTGCCCTTCCATATTCACTTTTTGTTGCTCATTACAACAGCATTTAACATCTTAGGAAAAGTCTTGTAATTTGCCACTGATGCTTCCAGTTAAAAAAAAAAAAAAAAAAAGTCTTACCTCTATAGCTACATCAATAAAAGCAGTTTGGTTTCAACCAGTTTTGCTTATTATTAAGCATACAATTTGCTAGAAGAAATATGTTAATGTAAAGATGTTACATGAAAACATCTGCTTTTGGTTCCACTTTTATTATTATTATTAATTTTATTATTTAAACAAAAAAAACAGTGCTAGAGTTTTAATCCTCTCTCCTGTTTTACAATGTTGCACCCTCAAGTTTAAGAGTTCAGGCTTTGCCTGTTACGCTTTGGGAAGTGCAAGGGAACACTGGTCCTTTATTCCAGTATTTTTTTCAAAAATGCAGCTTAATCGACTGTAGTTGCCTCAAACAAGCACTTTCTTGTCATGTTTGCTCTCTTTCAGATCGGTTGAACTTCAGAGCCTGCATCAGTGTGTTTTGTGTATGTGTATGTGTTTTTAAGGACTAAGCAGTTCTTTTCAAGTACCTGCCAGCTCGCATGAAATACTTTGTCTTTTGCAACTCACAAAAAGTTAAACCAAGATACACAAGAAAAGATTAACTGAAAAGGTTGCTATTGTTTTAGTACACATATAAATCCAAAACCAATTAAAAGGCATGTAAAGGCAAAATCCCCTCTGAAAATAAAAGCAGAATATTTAAAATTATACTATAAATTTAAAAGAACCATGAGGAAACTAGTTATTTTATAAAATATAAATAGGCTATCAATTTTTTCCACTTGCTTTGTAGACAACGTCTGCCATCCTCAATCTATTTTCATGAAACAAGTGAATAGAACAGTGTCAGGAAAAAACCCTACAACACAACACGACTCAGAGGGCTGTGTTTCTCCCCATTATAAAAATCAGCATCAAAGCTAGACCTATGAAGCTATTCTGCTGCCATATAGCTAAAACACAGTAAATCACTTAATTTGCTCAAAAGAACTTAAATGTTTTAACCAGTCTGCCATCAGTGGAGATAAAGAAGAGGGCCGATGGGACCGGGCTGCAATGTGAGCCGTCTTTAAAATGCAATTGTTCTAATCATTTTCTACAGATGCAGCCTCACAAGGGGCTGCTGTCACAGGGACCATTTACGACTTGTTATGGTGTCTCTATTGTTTACCAGCGACATTCGCTAAAAAGGCGACAGCTGGGACGGAAAGCTGCTCCTCAACGAACAATATAATCCCGTGAAAGTAATCAACAAATTTAAGGGTGTTAATTAACTTTACACTTTATCATGTTCAATTAGTTGTCCTTTCTCAAAAAGATTGCCGTGCACAATCGGTTTAGAGCGTGCCATGTTTGATTTGTAAGTGATCACTGTTTCTGTTTCAAAGTCCATGTCAGATGTTCTCTTGGGTTTTGGTGACACAGATGAATGGCTCCGCACATGTTAGGGGGTGATCTGGTTTAACATAAACCAGCATAACATAACCCCTTGTTAACGTATTGCTGGCCTTTCCAGAGTAAGAACAGAAAGACCCGTGCACGCGGACGCACACATATATGCACAAAACCCCGGCGGCAATACCACAGACAACGAGTCAAAGTTTCATTTTTGCTGAAATGCAAAGACACAAATAAATGGGCAATTTTTCATCATTATATCTTAAAGCAAGACTTGTCTTTTAGGGGCACGCTTGGGATCATTCCTTCCCAGCAAGATCCCTAGTTCTGCCGCATTATGCACTATGCACAAGCGCCTCCGTACATTTTACATAATGCACGCTGTCCTTCCTAATGGCAGCTGAGCAGGCACTGGGTAGATGCGCAAAATTCCTGTGTATATCAAATTCTGTGGTGGCTTTTAAAAGCCTGTACTGCATTTATAATGGCAGGGATTCTAGAAGAAAGTTGAATTAATCTATTATTAAAATTTGCCATTTTCCCTTTAATGCACCGGTTCCCGCTTGCTAATGGGACAAGGCAAAGCTCACAATGAAGCGACAATGTACTTGGAAGTGCACCTTAATGAAAGTCATTGCTGTTTCTCTCTTCTGATTAATAGAGCTTTGCATCACGATACCTCATAAACTAGTGATGTTTGAACAAAAATGGAAATGGAGGTTCAGGTTAGTGCTTTGAAGATTTATACAACAAACACTCAATATTACTCCAGACAAAAGCACGCTTGCAGTATTAGAAGCATCTCTTTTACAGCGTAATCCAATTACACAATTTGTTAAATTATGGCTATGGAAAGAAAAAAGTCTAGTGGATTTTTATTCTGCAGCAACAGGCAAATTAAATACACATTATCATCATTATTTAAGTAGTTACATTGTACGTAAAAACAAACTGCAAAAAATCCCACCCACAAAACAAAACAAACCAAAATAAAAATGCAAAGAAAGCCCAATGGAAAAGTTGTTAACTCTGAAAGCTAATAATGGAGTAGGTTAAATATTTAAGAGGAAATTATAGACTGTATCAGAAATAGCTGAAACCACAAAACAAAGCAGTAGAAAACATTAGTTTTCTGCTAGATAGAAGATCTGCAGGGAGAAGGGAAGCGGTCGATAGATCCTTAAATTGGATGCAATAGCTGTTCTTCTATCCCAAGTTGGCAGCTGCTACATTTGCAGACCCGGTTCATTATTTACCCATAATGACCATCAAGCTCCAGTCAAAGTCAGATCACAACAACTGTCAGCAGCTCTTTTAATTAGCCTTGTTTGAATTCAGATAAATATCACAATGGTCCAGCTTCTGCTGAAAAAGCAACAGAAGACTGCAAAGAATAAGCTGCTCTGACTTCCTAACACACAGCATTGTGAAAAAGTCCGGAGAACAAAAGTTTATTTTTTTAATTGAGGAAGGGATGGTGATGTGCACTTTATTATTTTTCCCTCATGCGATATTCATATCACGACCGACAATTCCTGTTTATGGGCAAATCTGTCCATCTCAAACGCCAACTCAAAGCGTTACTCCACAATCTAAAAGGTAAACTTGAAGAGATGGTTTACAGGTACTAATTAAATCTCTAACCTCTCTGAAATCGGACGTTTTGAAAAACTGAATCAGAATTAAGGAATGCACATATTAACAGGATTATCCTCTCTCCTAATTTATCTCCTTCTGTTTGTTTATCCTCAGGGAACATAATCTTCTGTTGCATCAAGCCACTCTCATTCTCCCTGTGTCAGCAGCAGAATAATAATTCCCTCCTCCTCCTCCTCCACCCCTGCCTCCCACAAGCACAGGCAAGAATGAAGAAGAGTGGATCAGACTGTGTGCATCAGCATTAATGCTCCATGCAGCTATTTTCCTAGCAGTAGCAGAGACTGAAAGAAAGATGCAAGAGAGGTGTGCAATATGCTACCTGTTCTGGATAGCCCAGCATGAGAGGGTGTAATTAAACAGATTTTTCCTCCTAGAATAGTATGAAGGCAGAAGATGCAGCTAGAGAATGCTTTAATAGCTTTTCTTTAGCACTCCCCTTGCTGTCATGGTTGGGTCCCTGTTTTGCTAGGTGCTGTCTGAAGACAAAAGACAGTACCAAACTCTCCAGTCCCACACAGCAACCAGGGAAGTGTTGCTGTACATGCAACGATCCTCGGGGGCCTCAAGGAGAACACGCTTAGGGATTTACATGAAACATGAGGATACACGCACATAAACAATAGATACATACATGTGTTACAGTAGCAGAGGATATCCCTTTTCAACACAGAAAAAATTGTGTAAACATCATTAGGAACCGAAGGTAGAAGGTAGTGTAGAGGGAAAGATAAAGAACCAATTAAACAAAATAGGCAAAATGGTAATGAGAAGCTTTATGCTTTTAAAGGAAGCCCAGAGTGGAATTCTATAGGGAATAGTACTTGAACTTGGCCATGGATGCCAGAATAAAAATCTTCAATCTGATTTAGATGTATTATAGAGGGACGCCAAAATACAGAAAAGACTATGCTGTCTCAATAAATCATGCAAAAACTGAGTAGAAGCTGTTGTTAAGGCAGTTTAATATGAAGGGAATGCACCAGGAAAATTTTATGAGATGGCATTAAGTAGCAACCGATGCCTCCAAAAGGATTAGCCAAAGAAAATAAGTTGCAAAAGGCAAATACACACAGAAAATACTATTAACTTTTTCAACAGAACTACAAGCTGAAAGGCCTGATGAGATCGTTCTGTCTGCAGTAGTTTTTTTAAAAGCATTACATTTATTTCTAGTCATTGTAATGTCAAAGAGAAATATCAAAGTCCCTGAAAAGTTACCAAGTAAAAAGGTTAACAGCATTGCAATAAGAAAGGAAATAAAGTACGATGATTATTTGCTTATTTTTAATACCCTAAATATTGTATTAAAAACATTTTAAAACAGTAGCTCACGCCAGTCATCTCTTGTATTCCCTCCCTACAATCTGTACTCCATCATAAAAAGCCCTAGGCAACAGAAAAAGCCCTTAGGTGTTCATGCTGGAGTACCAGATTTAGCTACTCCTTTACAAATTCCTAACATTTAGATCTATGGTCTAAATCTCATTTGGGGCTGCACACCTATAGATAAATATTAAAACTTATCAACAACAGTTGAAATTATCTACAGTTATGGACAGCAAAACTAACTGCATAGAGCTTAGCACAGTTCAAAATAAGTACTTCATTTTTTTGTCTGAGTATTAGCAAGACGGCTGGACAGCCAGTGACGAACGGGAGCAGTATATTCCATGTATTCAAGATAACAAAGTTTCAAAGCAGACTTCAGGCCGCTCCAAATGTAAAGCACATGGCCATACGCCATCTGGTTAACCATTGCTAGGTTCTGAGTAAACACAGCATCAAATACAAGAGAAATATCAAATACAAGAGAAACAAAGAAAATAAGCCATCATCTTCTTGCCCAACACTACTGTTTGAACTTCTAGTCTTTTAGGAGAAGTCCAAAAATGAAAACATGAACATGCACATAGCTTCTCAACTATGTGAGGCAGTGTTAACCATCCATGCAACTAACATTCCGCAGACAGGCTCTAACACAATTCCTATCTTGCCCAGTTGAGGCTTTAAGTCCCAGAAATAAAACTTCATCTTAATCACACAATGCAAAAACAAGAATAATTTTTGTCTGGCATTTAAAAGGTGACAGAGTTGCATATTTAACATCCACTGAGGTCATCACAACCCCACTTTCTTCAGAAGCTTCCACTCTGTGCAGAATATCAGCAACCAGAAAATAGACTGTTATGGGACTATAGGAGAAAAAGCTCAAAGGGACAAACATTTATAATGTCCCCTTAGAAAAAGAGAAGGTAAAATTCCAGAAGAGCTATTCCATCTGCTCTAACTAGAATCCACAGACAATACCAAAATTAACAACAACATCAAAACGCCAAAAGCTTAATGTTTGTGTAGGATAGCAAAAGCCACAAACAGAACCAACAGTCCACCTTGGCATCACAGCTTTTCATCTCATCTGTTTTGACTGAGCAACACACATGCAAATTCGTGACCAACAAAACCAGAAGCGTGGCCAACCTTGCTGAGCCCTGTAAATTACAAAAAGCAGTTAGCCATGTGCCAACATGTTTGCAGATTTTGCTAGTTGGACTTGAATTTCTCGATCTGGAAAGTATTAAAATACTTGCGCATTCTACCTGAACTCCACAGCAAAATGCAAGTATGTTTACACAGTATTGTGGAATAGATACGTAATAGCTGAAACCCTTTTCTTACAACAGAAAAACAAGAACCTTTGAAGGAAAAATACAACAGGAATTTTAAATATTATTGTTTACATATCTCTCCAGTATTAGTACACTCCAGTATTAGTACAAAAACAAGATATTAATCCCTTTTACAAAACCAAAATACTTGAAACAGTTTAGCCCTTTATGATTTTCTTTACCATGTTACCCTCACATAGGCCCTGAAAGCAACAAAACACTGGAGCATGGTTTTTTGCTGAATAAAGAAGGCATTAAGCACATTGCTAAAAAAAAAATCACTGAGTTATGCATTTAAACTGCACTGGTCAACAGGTATGGGTTGAAGTGTTCTGCTTAATAAAAGGTTTGCTTCTTAGAAAGCCAGCTGCAGATGCCTGAAGTCATGTGGGTAAATTTCTGTTGATGCGTTCATTAGTCCTTCCCTGTTACATAAGACAATAAAAACATTGTAAACATAGAAAAATAAAACAAAAGGCACTACAATGGGGTGGAACAGCATAGCATACCTATTCCTAAGCATTTATGGTTTATCTAGGAGCCAAAGATATAGCAATATCACATGCCAGCCACAAGCAGTAGGGGCATATTTACATTTGCAATATTTAAAACGTATCTAGTGTTCAATAGCAGGAATCTAACAAAATTTTAAAATAAAACAGCAACACATAGCCAGAAAGAAGTGTCAGGCAGGTAATTTTAAAATAAATCCATCTCCAATATTTTCTGCTGGAGAGTTGTCCAGCTGCGAGTTTTAATTTTACCTGTTTCGGGTACAGTCTATGACTGGACAACCAATACAGCTTTACCAACTGAAATCGGAAATAAATGCTTAAAAAATAGGACTGAAAATTGGATTGAACATTTTTGAATGAACTTTTGAACCTTGTCCCTTAAAAAGTCACCAGTGGTGAGAGACCGAGAATTTTTCTGATAATCTGAACCAGCATCAGAGTGCATTCCTTCAGATATGTCTGTCCCTTCTGCAAGCGCTTCGGCATTGAATCTTGCCTCCGGATACAGTAAACAGCCCACATAGTCTATCTTTCAGCTTCTCCTTTAAAATATATGCTTATTTTTAACCACGCCTAACTCTATATCCATAACGGAAGAAAGCATTTTCTGCTGCCCAATTTCAGCATGTTCACAGTTAATTCTTGAAGCTTTTTTTGGCATTGAAAAGGCAAAGCGATATAATAACGCAAGATGACAACAACTGCCAGAAAACCAGCCTAAATTGGAAAGATACAGAGCTTCCATTTAAGCACTCCCCTCGTTAGAAGGCCTTTCCCAGTTCTATTTCCTGTTCAGGGATCCTCTTCACATAATTCTATTCTTATTCCTCTGAAAACCAGATAGTACATCTCTTTCAGAGAACTAGATTTAGCATCGACCTCCAGCCTAAAATGCAATGTACTTTTCAGTGTTCTCAAATGTACTTGATGCCACTTATCCAATGAGTTCAAACCCTTGTAATTTCATTAAAAGTCATACTTCTTTCTGTATCAACTAATTCTAAGTTTAGTATGGAAACATTTTTTAAAAGAGATACTATTTTTGTTATTACTTTTATTGTTTCAGGATGAGCAAATATGCAATCATATGGTTTAAATTTACAAATCTTTACATGGTCCAAATGCTGCACTTTCATGAAACAAACATATTTTCACATTTCACTGTACTGAATGACAATGTAAGGAAACCCACTATAAAATATTTCACTTCTTTTTCTCCCACTAACTGTAAGTATTCCAACACTACAACTTTAGCAATTTTGCATAAAATCAAATTAACATTTTTTCTTTAATGTAAAGGTATCTGAAGTTAATAATTGCCCTGGTCTTCCATTAAAAAAAAAAAAAAAAAAAGAAAAAGAGTGCATTTTGCCTATGAACAGAATCAAGAGGGTAACAAAGTTAATTATTTCTCATAATCAGTAATTATGATTAGATAAGAGAGTCTTTCGTAATGAACTGCTCTAATGATGGAGGACCTCCATCCCAAGAAATATAATAGTACATTAACATAACTGTGTATGCAAAGTACATAGAACCTCTGCCACAGTTAACTTGTCATTGAATGATTAAATAGGAATTCATAATTAGAAAAATCCACAGTGTAATTTATTGGCCTTCCTGACAGTTCTGGTTCATTAGAAGTTGATTACCAAACAGTGACCTCTAGTGGCCTACAGTTTTTTCGTGTTATCTTGTTTCTCTTGGCAGCTTTTAGCTGCTAGTTAACCTAACAAAAAAAAAATAGAGGAAAAAAGGCAGTTTGAGGAACTTAAAATGTTTCCCTTCATAATTCCTTTTCTGTACCTTCTCTTAAGGCATATAGTGTGTTAACTGCTTCAGAAAAAGTTTCCCTTTCTGTAACCATTTATTTAAAAGTATAAAAATAAACATCTTTGTGAAACCTCCCCCAACTTCTCAGTTTTAAATTTAACACTATGTTTAACATGGTTCTCATGCTAATTAATATTTATATTCTGATTAAACATAACGTCTTCTCGAAAAAATATACAATATGGTAAAAAAAATCAGTTCTCCAGTGTCACTTACAAAGACTTTCAGAAGCTCATACTTCAAGTAAGCCTTTGTATCTCCAAGTGAAGTGCCTCTGAGCGTTGCCTTAGAACAACAGTCACTTTTGCACTAAGACAAATTACACTGGCTCAGACGGAGGGGGCAGAGGACAGGGAGGAACAAAACTCCCCAATTCCCTGCTCCAGGTAGGAGAAAAAAGCTCAGCATTTCATATTAATTGCTAAACACATGCCCTGCAATACTCCTAACTCAAATTTAATTTTTAAAGAATGCAACTTAGATTTGCATTTAACTACAAAATCTTTTAAAAGCATTAGAGAGTGGAATTTCCCCTCATTCAATATAATTAATCCACTGTTAAGCTATTTAGACAGCCTTCTACTTTAAAATTTTCCATTATGATAGATATGCTTTTTCTTGCACTAGGGCAGTGTTGTTGGGTTTTTTTTAAGTATGAATGTTTTTAACAGGAAGTAGCACATCTGAAACTAATTTGGAAGCCCCTGAAACACAATATTAAATAAAAATCCACACTCAGTGAACACAAGCAATTTAGATTACAGTTGTTCTCATTTTGCATTTTGTTCTTTTTCCAACATTAACATTTTAGAAATTATGTGCATCTATTTTTCTTCGCTTTTGTCTAAGACAGAACTGGCTACAAAAATTATGCCCCCTTATCAGAGAGAAGCTAGAAAATAAACTGCATAGTCCCGTTTCACACATAAACAGATTTTTCAGAGAAAACTATTCCAGTCTCCCAAACAGGGAGAAGTCCATCATCCTTGTATGCTGGAAACAGCTTTAACGATTGCTATAAACAGAGAAATGGATAGCTACAGGACAGAGATCCCCACCCCTGATTTTCCCATGTGTGTGTGTGCAGAAGCGTGCATGCACACACACAGGATTCTAGCTGTTTGTGGCGATGATTTAATATAGTGACTGGATAATGAGCTGTGCTCCCCGCAGCAAGTGAATCACCACTTAATGCTATTATCAACAGTTCATGACCCACCGGCATGAAATGTCAGCCTGATTAATCTGAACACTACTGACCTCAGAGAGGAAAAGCTACCTTATTGTCAGAATTTAATATATAATAAAATCATACACAGACTATAAATACCAGATCAAGCAAAGACATTAAGAGAAAATCTTCTTTATTTTGCTCTACTCTTTCTTTTAAACTTGCTATGGCACAATTTTAATTTTTTTAAAATAAATACTTTTGCCTAGTCAAGCAGGAAGCAATCCACTAGGATCTATTATTTTCATGTACAGTGAAACATTTCAAAATGGCTGTCCAAATACAAACCCCAGGTTGATACAAATAAGAAAAAAATCAGAATATGCTAGTGTAGGACTTGCTAGTGTCAATTCATATCAGGAAATGATCAGAAATTGTTCTTGCTTTTCTAAGGTCAATGAGGCAATAAAAATACCGATCTGTAAATAGGAAACAGTTCGTATGAGTGATGCTGCATAGCTCATAGAAGAAAGCTACCTCAGCTTAGTAAGACCAATAAACTTCAAGAAGATTAGAAATCTGTGCCAGTTATATTCATGAATATAAAGGGAAACCCCCCATATTTTATTACATTTACAGTGAAGATTTTTCCTTATGTAATTCATAATCATGATACAGCCCCACTCAACACAATTTTTATAAATTTATCTATTCTCCATTGAGAATAAACATGAAAACAAGATATAAAAACCTCCAAAACCTTTTACTAATCTCAATGATATTGGAACAATTTTGCTGTATCTTAGCCACACCTCTTTTTAATTTAACCTGGCTAGCAGTCTAATTAAAAAAAAGTAGAACTTTTAAGCCAGCTTTTCAGGATTATGTACATCACAGTATATAAATAATCCAGACTGAAGCCCGTAGGACTTTTATAACATAAATGGTATGGCATTTTTCTATCAAAATTATATTAACTTACACAAGCATAGTGACTACTATGGTTTATTGTTAAAACACAGTACTGCAAAACAGGTGAAAATTACCCCAATTATGAAAACCATGGCTGTTGCACCTCTTGCTTCGTATCATTGTCACCTAGTACTGAAAGGTTTAAGGGTTTTTCAGCACAAAGGACTGGAAAAGAACTGAGTGAAATCCCCAAAATTGCCCACATATGAATGGAATGGCCATGGGTGAGATGAGAGTGATCACTCCAAGTGTTGACTTATAACCACCGGCAGCCAAGGAAAGAAGAACATGTCAAACTGACTTGACTAAAACTTGGACAAAACACGAACCCTGATGCCTGAAATCCCAGTTCAGAGCTCTGCTGGAAATGTAAAGAAGGAATAAAGGAATTCTGGACACTTACTCAGGAAAGTAACTAATGCTGCCAGCACAGACAGATGTTTAAGCTTTGCTTTTCCATTCAGAAACGAAACAGTTCCCGTATGCCAGTTGACTAGTAAGTGTCGGCTTGTTTTGCAAAGGCTGTCCTACGTAGTTGCAAACACTGCTAGCTACAGTGTGCCCCAATGGGTAACTTTATCTGATAGCAGTTTAAAACCTCTTCTGCACCCCTCCTCTGAACTTAGAGGGAAAGAGGGGTTTGCCGTACAGTAGCACAGCCATGGCGCATGCACTCTTGGAAACGTCAGGCCTTGTAATAAGCAGCTTTAACGCAGGGAGGCTGCATTTAAGTCTCCATCAAGCACAAACTGTACACCTGTCTGATAGGATGACCAAAAGCCTTTCCATTGTCTGTAACTGAGGACCACCTTCACGATCATGATGCCCCTCTTACCCTATGGCAGATCAGTTCACCTATGAGTCTTGCAGTTAGACTGCATCTTCTGCTCTTACAAAGCCATGTAGTCCTCTTCTGCTATCCAAAGCTGCTTTACTTCTGTGGTTCCTCACTGTCCACTCACTCTACGAGCCCTTTTAAAGATGCTGTTTGTCACAGTCATTTTTCTTCTGTTCCAGTTAACCCCATTTCACTACTTTTGCCTCTTGAAGAGGAAGAGGAACAAGGGAGAGGGGACTTGTTCTTCCCCTTCCCAAACAGCTCCTTGACAGAACCAAAGTGCAGCATTAGAGCAGTCTATTCAGACTAAGGTAACAACCCTCAACAGTCCTGACCATGTTGGGTAAACAATACAGTCACGTCGTGGCAGATTCTGCATAGACGCAGGGTGTTGAAGATACAACATGTATTAAGTAACAGCTTAATCACAATTCCTATGTTGGACAGACAGATTCCCAAACCATCTTTGAAATATCTTGAAGTTAGTGGTAGTTTACCACAACAGTGGCAACATGGAAGACAGCATCGATGAACTTAGAGAAAAAAAGAGACCTGCCACTCCTGCCTGAAAGCAGGCAGACGACAACCAAATAAATCAAATTTTCCAAACCCTGTGTAGTTCAGTTCACTTTATTTACCTGCTGTGACATTTTGTTTGGCTTCTACTCTTCTTCATCACGTAAAAGAACAAAGCAACCAAAATATCATAAAGATGTTATTTGTAACTCAAGCATTGTAAATAAACTAACTATAATTGCAGATATCAACTCTAGAGTGGAGGTGTGTGTAGTCATCAAGGAAGGGGTTAACTAGAGTTTGCAAGGTGGACAGGCAAGGACTGAGGACAGAACTGCACCTTGTCTGGGAATATAGTTGAAAGGAAGGAACAACAAGGAAGTAGAAATTCAGTAGAGTACCGCTTGTTCCTAAGTAAAATTAAATAATGGTGAAAGTTTAAAGAACAGATGAGAAATCAGTTTGAATTATTGATGATGGCTGCACACACATTTGCACATTCATACAATCACAGATGATGAAAATAAAGATGAGGAAGATGATCGATCTGGAGTATGGGATCTCAAATTTATATCAGATGGAAAAAAAGCACCATAACTATGAAATAAAATTGTAACCCACATGAAGCAACCCTAACAACAGTAAAGAGGAGGGGAAAAGAAACCCTATGCACATAAATCTGCTACAAAAAAATCAGATAAATGAAGCATGGAACATTTCATAGTGGACAAGAATTACTTGTTGCTGCTCAAAGCAGTCAAAGCAACAAGGAAGGGCAGAGAAACATTCCTTCTTAAGAGAAGAGAGAAGTATTAGCAGCAAAATCTAAATAAATTACAAATCCTTTCAAAAGCCACTTGTTGAGAAAAGCAGCCTCAGAATTAGTAAAATCTCCATGATTCATACACTGAAAGGAAAGAAATGGCCATCCTTGAGCTAAACAATTTTCTCACCTTGAGCCACATTTATTTTCTATTTTCAAAATTTTTGATTTAGAAAAATCAGATTGCATTAGAAATGCACTGACTCATATGCACTGAAGAGATGTAATTATTGTTAATACTGAAGAAAGAAGTCAGAGTAGCCCAAACCCTCCCATTTTCAAGTATTCTCTAGAATATTTTGGCATGCATGTAATTGGTTCAATAGATTCACATGCGTTTTTCCTCCTTGCTCACAAAAAAAAATAACGAGGAAGCAAGAACCTGGAATAAACAATGTAATTTGGCATATTTTCTATCTGGTTTATAGCTATCTATAAAATGCCCAAGATCATTCTGAGATGTTACCAAAAGAGAAAACAGTGGCTAGAACAATTTTTTAAAGTATGCTTTTAAAAGCTCTTAAATGAAAAGAAAAAAATACATTTGCCTTCACAGGGAGATAACATTACAGTTTCAAATTAACTTTTTAAGTACACAGGAATGTAGATTAAGAAAGAACAGCACTTGCTTGATATAAACACAGAAAATAAGGTTTTTAAGAGGTCACCCTGCAACCTTTCTGTGCTTACGCTGGTCTTATAATATGTAATCAGGATGCACCCTTTTTTTTGCCCCCAAATGTAGCCCAATCAGTGATTTGGGCTTTCACTCACAAAGAATGATAAGGAAACTGGGAAGGGTAAGTGAATGAACTACAACAATTTATTTCAGAATGTAGACTTAATTCTCACAAACACTCTCAAACAGCAAAGTTTTCCTAATTTTTGTATTGTGCCTCATCTCTTAGATTAACCTGTACATGTTCATGTACATGTACATGAACATGTACACAAAGTATGGCCCTGGCTCCTGCTGTATCCTTTATTCATCAACATACTACAGTTCAGTGGGGGCTTTAGTAGGGACAATACAGAAATATCATCAGGTCAGTACCTAACATAAACTTTTCTAGCTACATATCCAGAGTCTTAGGAGGAAGCCAATCTGTGCTTTCTGTACTGAGAAACCTCAAAAAAGAGGCTTTGATGACACCTGCTCCCCCTTTTTCTGGAAAGAGGGGGTAAAGTAGGAAGAGAGAAGAGAGTTGTTTATTGAGAAACTTATAAAGCATATTTAATTCTATATAATTTCAAGTAAATAAGTGCTCCAAATTAGAATATTCAAAATGACACCAAAAATTAAAAGCCTGAACCAGCTACTGAGCAACTGGCATAAAAGTAAAGCACTCACACCAGAAATTACTAAAATTGGCACAGACTATACACAGACAGTAATCAGATCTGCTAAACACAGCCTAACATTATGCTTTTATCAGGGAAGGTAATTATACCTGCTAAAACATTTGAAATACCAGCCCTTAATCACTTTTGGCCATACATATAAGGTATACTTTGGCATTTCAACAATTCATTTTGCTGTGCATAGAGCACAGTTTTTCAGACTACATTCATTGTCTCTGTGCAGCTTCTATCTATTTATATCAAGTACAACTCCTCAATTTCTTTGTGCAAAATACACAGACAAAAAAAGGAAAGGAGGTGGATCAGAATCACCTAAAAGAAGCAAAGATGCAGCACTTACTTTGAAAAAGGCTATTTGCCATCTTGTGTCAAGGTTAGCTAGACCTCAGCATAGGAAACAGTAAAATGATTATGTAAGCATCTTCAGATGTTGCCAAGTCTCCCTTCCTGAAGTAGCTGTTCAATGTTTTGATTAGCGATTTGCACTACTGTGCCAGGAGAGACTGGTCGATCACTGACATTTCTCAATAATACTATACTTAGATTCATGCAAAAAAATTTAAATAACAGGTTAATGTCCTAAAAAGGAGATTTCCAGAATCAGATAAAAGTGCACTGAAAAGGTTTCTGCTTATTTACCATATAGACTTACAGGGATACAGACATGAGACTTTAGATATTTACCATCCCAAAACAATATATGTAACAAAAAATCAGGGAAGACAGTTTTGTCCAGTATGTTCTCTACATGCCTATTTTTTTAATCTGATGAACACAAATCAGTCATCATTGTGTTTGAACAGAAATGCTTTGAGGTTCCTATTCTACAAGCCAAATCTTGTGAGTTTTATGTTACAGCATCACAGGACTCAACAAAATTTATAACTTGTTATTTCAGCCTTCTTTGATGAATAGATATAAAAAATAATTAAAAGGTTTAATGGCATTATTCCACTTCTTTTAAAGTGGAACTTTTTGTAAATTGCTTATTGCATGCTAAGCTTTTATTACAGTCAATAAGAAAAAATACACGTAAAAACGTCTAAAGCCTATAAAACAATCACAGTGGTCTTTATTTTGACAACGTCTCTTATTCATTCTCCATTCATATGGAGCTCTTTGAAAAGAGAGAATCCTTTCTGGACAGTCTCTGAGGTGGTATCAAAATACTCTTGACAAAAAGAAACCCACCCATCCCTTCAAATTGTGAAGTTTTTGGTCTTATTTTCACAGTCTGGTGTATCTCTTCTTGAGACAAAAGAGAACTCACAAATCCTGCAACAGAACAAGGTGGATTAAGTACATACATTACAATAGGACATTATACAGCTGATTCCAGACAGTGCCAGAAGAGCACCAGCCTGTTAAATCCAGGGTGCAGCACTTCAGGCAGAGAATTCGACCCAGCTTACAGAGAAACAGAATAGGGACCCAGCATTAAATCAGTGTGCTAGAGCAGACTTAAATACTGGATGAATGGGCTGCTTCTTCGTAAGGCTGTTTCACACTGCTCTCACCAGTACAGAGTCCTCTGTGCACAAGAAGGCCTTTGCTGCTTCCAAGTTCCCTGAACTCAGTTGGGTACAACACCCTCCTTCATCAAAAAAAGGACTCCAGCCTGACTAAAGCCAGGGTGCAGAAGTGCAGGCAGGTAATCCCATCCCATCCGCAGAGAGATTAATGATTAAATTTGAGAAGAAGTCTTACTGGGGTCCCTCTGCTACCTTAAAATTACGAAGTGGGTAGGGAAGAGCCTACAGCCAGGTTGCCCTGACTTGAGAGTGGTAACAGAGCATGGCTACAGTAGAATTAGGCTTGACTGTCAAAGGTACCCAAGTCTTCAGAAGTGGAAGGTAGGGTCTAGACAAAGGTTGTGATAAGATAAGTCATAATCATAAGTGACAGGACTAATGAAGTGAGGAAGGCAGAACACCTGGCGGCAGAATTGACTGGTAAGGTTTACAAAGGCTGAAAGTTACTTGTTAGAGAGACAGAGAATGCAATAAGAAGGAAGGGACTAATGTTCAACTTTGACATAGAATTTTTCAGAAAAAAGAAGTTACGGCTACTGATTTGACATAATTCAACATAGGAACAATCCAGACACTGATGCTCAAAGAACAGCAGAAAACAGGTCTCTCCTCCAGCCTTCCCAAAAGAAAGCAAATTAATAAAGTCAGTGAAGCAAGAAGATCCCTAAGAAATAAGGATGTCTGGGGATACTACATCCAATTAAAAAATATTCTTAGTTCCCTCAATTTGTGGGGGTTTGCGCACATCAAAAAAGGGACTGCCCAAATCTGTAGCCTGTATGTTAGACAGCAGGCACCTACTTGTTGCGACTATGTCACCTTGTAAACAGGGAAAAGTAACATCAACGAGGACAGAAATAATAAGTGGGTGAGAGTATGTAACTCCCGTTAGTGGTTTTATTACTGTTTTGGGAGCGGAATGACCTGGATTCTAAACTCCTGGTGAACATGAACTTTCCCAAGTTCAGGAGCGGGGACAGAGTTTAAATCCAACAGCTTAATGCTTAGTGTCTGGGGCTTAGCAATGGTAGGACCAAGCAACTTCAAACAAGAGAGGGATAGTCCTAATTTTTTACACGATTTCTCGGAGGATGACAGAGGAAGAGATTTCTAGCATTATGCATATTCTTTTCCTACCTATGTAGAACATTTGCACACATTACCCAAGTAAAATAGTTGTTGCCTCAATTGTTACTAACACTTTCCTTTACAGTGTATTTCCACAAACTGCTCCCTTTAACTGAACCTGCTAAATCTAGAATACAGCAGTATTAGTACTCATGGAAGGAATACAGGGGAGAAAAGCTTCAGTATTTTGTCTTAGAAATGTACTGAGCACAAAAAAATGCATTTCTGTCACTGACTGGGCATGCTTGGCTAGATGCAGAAATATTGGTATTGAAACTAAACATGTAGAAACTAACACCAAGTGATAGATTTCCAAACAAAATGCTGGAGAACAGGTTTGTCCTGTCCTTGTTAAAGGATGGAAAAAGCTTTCAGAAGGTTCACTCTCAGCGGTAAAGCAGCAGCTATTTAACAGAAGCAGGTTTCTGAAGCATCTTAACAACTCTCACTGGTGACTTGTTACATCTTACCACTGGTCCCTGCAGGTCCCGTACCCTGACAGGCAGAATGAAAAGATTCTCTAACGGGGCCACTGGCTGTCAGCAGCCACCAGCTGGCCTGCCAGGGCTTTGCAATTGCAGGGGCCAGCTGACAGTCCGGGTGTTGCTGGCCATGCTGAGAAACGTGCCACCCAGCTGCTGTGTGGTCACGTCCATCTGGAGATCTCCAGCCAGACAAATCTCTGCGCCTGTCAGATCTCTTCAGCGAGCCTTGTTATGCAAATTCAATTACTCAAGTGTGCCCTATTACTGCTGGCTAACTGCTCCTAGAACCAATCTCACACTGACAGTCAGCTCACATTTTTACCCACCAAAAGTACCTCATTTATTCTTGCTCCACTATTCCCTTGTATCATTAAGGCAGAACAGACAGAGTCCATAGTACTGTAACCTCTCTGCAGTGGGTTACTATTCCTTGCAAAGAGCTTAGAGGGAAATTAATTTTAAAACATACAGCATTTAATCAAACATGAGTTAAAGCCACACTATCTACATAATTTACCACTAGAAACAGGTATCATAAAACTTTGGCAGAAATCTAACTGATATGATGAGTATTTTAAAAAGCAAACAAATAAACATGAAAGAGAATATTCAGGAAAGCAGTGAATTCTGCTTGAGGTATTTGCTTTAACGCAGGGGTACAGGTAATGAAAAGCAAGATTTCTCATTTTATCTAGCACGCTCCTGTTTAGATTTGTTCAACTAGCAGGACTGCTGCATCAATAACCACCTACTTCTTTCACATATTTATTTACTGAATCTAATTCAGATGTAGTCTGAGCTATTAGCAGTTCTCCCTGATGCAAAGATAAGAAAGATTTTACTTAGAGAATTCATCATGTAACTGCAACAATGCCTAACAAAAAAGTCTGGCAGAGGTTTAGAAATGAAGAGTTGAGCATCGTATTGTTGATTTGCTCAGTGTAGAAAAGTTTCCACTCAAAACACCACAGCGAAATTGCATGCCTTCATTTTGAAAAGTTATTCAAAAGCTGGCATAGGAAACATTAACAAATAAAACACTGTTAGCTAGAACAAACTAGTCTAAGTATCTGTACCTAGCATATAAGTCGAATTTAAAATATTTCGAACTACCACGAAGCAAAAGAAATACCGTGAACAACAACACTGGGGAGGTTTTCTAAACCAAAGAATGCAATTAGATTGAGTACAAGGCTACAGCATGGTTACTTAGCTAGATCAATATGCAGCGTGTTTTAAAACCAATTCAGGTCTCAGGGCAGAAGGCAACAAACCAAGCCAAGCCTCTCTAACCTACTTCTCCTTCCTTGCACAGGAACGAAGTTGCCTTTCTAAGTGTTGACTCATCTTTTCAACTCCTTTCAACAGTGAGTTTTGGTAAAGAGAAAAGGACTGGGGGGGAGATTTACTTCAAAAACTTATCACCTACCCTCAAAAGATTAGCTTCAAAAATGACTGCTAAACAAATTTTAAAAGACTCAGTGTTGGAAGACTGTGGGGAAAAATATTAAGATGCAGTCGTAAGACCATGTGTTGATTAATGCCTAGGAACCTGAGCTGTTGTGAAGGAAGATATGAGTCAAGCTTTGGGAGAAACTGGAAAAATGGCACAGCACACCGTGCTGGCAGAACACTTGGCATGAGTGAGGGAGATGGGAAGAAAGATATATTTGAGAGAGAGGCATTGCTGTGTTAATCTTGAAAGGGGAAGATACGCGATGCAGACAGAGATCAGAAACCAGGAAAAGGATTCCAGGAACACATTTACAGCAGACAGGAAGAAATGAAGACTTTAGGTGAAAGGTAATAGCAGGGAGACAAAGGATCTTGAGAGGCCAAGGAGAAGTTAAAATACGCAATTTTCCAAGGCCTGAGATAACTGGGTCATGGACCACAGTCACACCAATAGCATGCGAAGATTCTCAAACAAATCTAGGAGAAACGTCTGCAAAATTTAGAACACACCCAAATTCTTGGAAAAAGAGAAATAAAAGTCAAATATGATAGTGGGACTGGCGTGTGAATGAGAAAAGTACTAGTGATGAGGAGGGAGACAGCTGACTAAAACTGTACAACCGCACAACCTTTCTAAGACTGTAAAACGGTGGGAGGGAGATGGAAAGATGTTTTTGCAAAACAGAGCAAACAATAAAGAAAATAAGACACATCTGCAAGCACATCGGAAAACGGATGTTTAAATTCAGAACAAAACTCTTACAGACAGAGAAAGTGATTTTGAAACAGCCTCATGTTTATTCTTCAATTTTTGTAAAGGTACCCAAATTCAATTAAGCAAGGTAACTTAAACAAAAACTTAACAGCCCTACAGAAGAACCCTAACAAATGGTGTAAACAACCCCAAAGAAGTCAGAAAGATTACCATTCCCAAAGAAAATGATTTTTGTTGAATTGGGTAGGGATAAATGGGAAAAAGAGTGAAAGAAAAATATAATGGAAATGCACACTATTGGCACATCTGGTTTTGATTTAGGAGCATTGCTTTTCAAGGAGCTTTAAGAGCCTCATTCCTAATGAAGCCAAATATATCCTTGTGAAAATCAACCAAGCGATGTGCATGGAACTCACACCCCTCTCCCCATCCTCTCCTTCTTAAAGAAGTGGCATGAAAAAGTTTTTTTTTTTCAAATGGGAGACTAGGATAGTCTAAGAGAATACCAAATCTCAAATGAGTTTCATTCTAATTTCTATCCATGGAAACCACAGTATCCCTTATTCAGGGGTAAATTAGCACTCTGGGAAAGTTGTTTCATTGAAGTCATCCTGAGTGACACCTTCCAGCAAAACAACATGGACAGCTCTGATGACACGACCCTCAGGCTATTGGTGTCTGACAAAAGCAAGTCAACTTTGCTACAAAAAGGTCTGTAACAATAATGCAAATATTTTTGTCAGACTCAAGCTTTTCTTCTCAATTTATGTGACATTAACATTTATTTATTACAAATCAAGATACAACTATATAAATGGGAGTTAAAGAAGCAATATTGACCACGTTCCATTGGCAAAAAAAAGACATGGACCGATAATACAAAGAGAGATATTTCAATAAAATGGAGAAAATCTAGTGTCAGCTAACTCAGGCACCTGAGAAATACCCTCAAGGTGGTAGGATTGCACCACTAGGTATTATCCAGTACTGATTCAAGCTAACTACATCAACTAGGAATTTCACTTTCTGTATTCCTTAGTCACAGAACTGACAGTCAACCTCCTAATAGTTCAGTTTCTTGCTAAGAAAAAGGGCATAACTATCTCCCACCAAGAGAATGAATGCAAGTAGACGTTGGAGATATAGCTCCTTTTGTTGACTCTTTTATCCCAATCTCTTGTTCCCTCCCACAGAGGAGCATGTGCACTGCACAGGTATTTCTACACCAAGCTATAAAAGCACTGTGGTTTTCCTCCAAAAATGCCAAAGAAACCAGAAAGTCTGTTCATGCAGCTCTCACGGCAAGTTTTATTCCTGCATTATGCATGATTCTGCACTGATTTTTCATATGAAACACTAGCTTTAAAGCTCACATGGTCTGAGGTTCTCATTAAAACTGGTTGAACAGCTTAGTCTCCCCCCCCCATATATTCAAAAATTCTTGAGCTAAGAAGGGTCAAGGGCTTTTTTTTTTTAATCTGAAAGGCTGAATTCCTACATAGGATAACACTAAAATTATTTGTTCTTAATCTCTCTGTCATTTCCTAGGTGCCTGATGCAGTGAAGTGTGAAAATGTATATACCTCCTAGATTTTTGTTTAATTGTGTCTAATGAAGCTGTGCGTGTTCTTGGTAGATGTATATACCGATTTAATTCTTTAATTTAATCCTAACCAGTTTCTGCGCTAAATGATAACTTATGTCAGAGCATTCATTTCCTAGACTAATACTGCACTGCATCAGAAAAAAACCTGAGTGCTAGTTTTTAGTTTGTTGCTTTAGAATTTGGTTGAGTGTCCCTTTATCATCATACCTTGAGAAAAGCCAAACATGGACGGGCTCTTTATTCAGCCTACACTGTGCCAGTGTATACTTCCACCACTACTTACTTTTGGAGATTTAATTTTAAAAAGGAAACTATTATTATTTTCATCCTTTTCCTTTGCTTCAAGTTCCATTTCAACAGCCTGAAAGTCTTCTCATTTTAGCTGTGTCCTTGTGTAAGAAGTACAACCAGAGTATGTTAGCCATAAAGCTGTGTGGCACATCACTCATTTTTATACTAGATTTACATTTTAGTATTATTTTTTCAGACCTGCTTTTCATATGTTCTAACAAATTTCTTACTTGTATGCTGATCCATATTAAACAGAAGCTTTCACTAATTAGCATGCAAGGATATACAGTGAGTAGCTTAAAAAAAAGAAAAAGTCTTAAGTGCATTCATCTAATTCAGAATCAGGCAGCAATAAGGAGTTAATCAAGTGTTTTCTCCTTAGTGAATACAGCTTTATATTTATCAACACTGAACTGTATTTGACTCCATGCTGTTTGATCACGCATCTTAATTTGTTGCCTTACAATTTAATTGAATCTACTTTTGTCATCATATCCCCAAAAAGCCAATGGATCTCAGTCTTTTCTACTCTCAAATGACCAAAATAATTCTGAAGGACTTGTAAAAGATAGAACTTTTTTTTTCTTTTTTTCCAGATAACCAGGTCACAATGTGGAGATGAAATTGAGGGGGTGGGAGGGAACTCCACCACCCATAATATTTCTAGTTGCACAGAGTGGCAGCACGTAGCAAAAGGTGCAGAACAGAAGGGAAGAATAAGACAGCTGCTGTTTTCCTGTTCTGAAAGCAGAGACAGATCTCAGAGAGATCAGAGAAGTAAATCTCTCATTAGATCACAACCAGTTCACTTAGGGCCGCTGCCACTGATTAATGGGCAATTTAAAGGGTTAAAAAGAGCAACCTTTATGTCTAGCAAGAGCTTCCATTTGTCTGGGTTGCCAGAGAATGTTTGGTCCTCTCCTTTTGTAATGATTCACTTTGGCTACCCAGCCTGTCGCATCCAGTCACTGATGGCAGCCAGGGTTTTTTCTGGGCTCACTGGAATGCTGTTGAGAGAGTCGAGATCCTTTGCACTGAAGGTGGCTTCTGCATGGTGTTGGGATCCTTTCAATAGCAGCTGCTGGGTATCTGCTGTACCTCTCCCGCATTCCCAGCAGCCACCATGCTTCTTCTTAGAGCGTGTTCTCATAAAGGAATTAAAAGCAGACCCAATGTATACACAAATATTAAGAGCAGACATCAAATGACTCCAGAAGAAGAGAATATATGTGCGGACCTGAAATGCAATTCTTTCAGTATTTAATTGGGTGCAAAAATCTAGCTCATCTGCTTTTACAAAATCAAAATACAAGCCAAAGGAAGAAGATAACAAAGTAGAAACATGCATGTTCTTTGCCTCAGCTCATTATGAGCAGAGTGTTGAATGCTTTCTGTGAAAACCCTTCCTTTATGTACATGAGATTAATAATGGAGTCTGTAAGGTCATTCTTCAGCAATTTTCAAGTTCTCTGAAAACTGAAGTGGTCAAGTCAGAAATATAATCAAGGCAGAAACAGAAGGATGTCTATGACAAGTGTTCACCTTGTAAAGACACTATGACAAGCAATTTATTCCAAAACAGATGGGAGCCATTATTTCCATACAGCAAGCTTCCACCCAACTCGCACTAAAACCCACAAATATAGTTAATCTGCAAGACTGTAACACATGTGATCCAAGCAAAAGTATAAATAATAAACACTTCCCAACATTCCACAGAACTTGCCAAAAGATGAACTGTAGACTTGAGACTTTAGAACGAAAAAAAAAATAATTGCAGACATAGGCAAGCAGATGGCCTAAAAGAGGCACCTGTAAAAAGGTGGCAATGGACAAAAATTATTTGGACAGTGCAATCAAGAAAACAAAACCAAACATTACAATGGCTCCCTCCAGAAAATATGTAAATCTTTAACACGCAAAAGAATCAGGAGTTGCTGCCTCCTTCATCATTAGGTGAACATCCAGGGAAATATTTTTTTCCACTGTATTTTTCTCCTTAAAATCTGATATTTACATTTACCTTCCATTCCACGTACATAAAAAGAACGTTTAAAAAGACTAAAACACAGAGGTACAAGAACATTTACTATACATACATCTCTGCAAATTGTTTTGAGGATACAGAGAATAATGAATATTTAATAAAAATGCACTCTGCTGATGCAGATCTGCCTGATGAAATTCTGAACTTGACTTACTTTTGTCCCAAATTTATATTTGTGTAATTTTGACATGACAACAGTGCACCACTACTGCTGCTTTATTACTTTGTAAAAGCAAATCTGGGCAAGAAATACACAAGTTTGCTCTGTACACAGACTTTCCATTTCTTTCTGCTCTGCCCTTCGATATTACATTTAAATATTACCAAGACTGGGTAATAAAAACTCCATAATCATACTGAATGATTTTCCCGTTTTTAACCTTGTGCCACTGTCACTAGATTTCCGCTTTGAGCATCTCAACAGCACAATCTACACTTCATGTCAGACAAAGAAGTCAACTACAAAACACGTTAACTCACATACTCCAAATGTACAACCAGAGTAACATAAAGTTCCTGCTTCCTTTTTACAGCTAACTCAGGTATTTATGTAGTACAACACAGTCTGACACATAAGTACAACTTCAGACACTACCAATAATGCAATAAAACCAAAACGCATTTAGTTTCCTTCTGAAAAGAAGTATCTTGAGAAAAATGTAATTCTGATCAAGATGTAAACTGCAGAAGAACAGACATACATGGACACGGGAGCATTCTTGGGAGCAACAAGTATCATTATTACCTTGATGAAAAAAGGACAAATGATACGTCATCCAGTTGTGAGGCTGATATCAATCATAAATACATCTTTTCAATTTCAATAATATTCTCTGGAACAATTCCTTCAAATAGAGTCTCTGAGGTCTCAAACAAAAAATGTTTATGCTAACTAAATTAAGAAATTTGGATTTAGCATCTATTTTTGTACTTTAAGCAAAAACTACAAGTCACACTTTCCCCCGCAAGGTTGCTCTAGCAAACAGGCTGTTCTATGAGATTTGTATTTCAATCATTTAATGGGCAGCATGAAGTAGGAAGATTTAAGTGAAGCCACTATCGGTACACTTCCCAGTCCTTACAAGCCATATCTTCTTTATGGCAAAGGAAATTCTTAGTTTCTCCACTGCTCCCAGCATCTGCTACTGAACTTTGATGAACTGTAGAAGAGAAGTTACAAGTCACAAAACCTATGAGTGAGGAGACAAACATGTAAAAAACCCTGCAATATCAGGAATAAATGATGATGGCAAACTACAGAGATGGCTTGAAGCAGATTTGCAAATAGGAGACTGGGAGGAGGGAAATGCAGATTCACAATGAGACTCAAGAGACCCAAGTCACCAATAGGAGACCCAAGGAGATCAAGGAGAGAGATTTATACTAGCAAGTTTTTCTTGCCTGGCAGAAGCACCTCCCCTTGAAACACTTCACCGGAGGAAGTTAAGATGACACCATGCGGCCACCTGGTCAAGGCAAAGAAGAGTGGGCCAGCAGAGCGCTATCATTAAAGAAGTCAAGAGACACGTACAATTAAGCCATCAAAGTGATAGCTATACCACAGATAAGATAACCCAGTAGGGAAAAAAAAAAGGACAGTCAATCAGAAAGTTTAATCCTGTGGAATGGCAGGCAAGTTCTTTTTAGTCACAATTTTCAATCATTCTAGACAAATAAAGCTTCCTTCTGGCCTCTTGAATGGCTTCTTTGCAATTCGCTTTGTCACGTTACAAGCAGTGTAACTGCTCTGGCTGCTTCCACTCTGCTGTGGGGTACAGCCTCCCGCATCAGTTTCCAAGCAAAATTAAATCCTACAGAAGGCTCATCTTAGCTTCAAAGCAGGACGCACTGTATTAAATTTCTTGTTGCTTAATACACTCTCTTTTAAGGTTCTGCTGAACACACACACTGTGGGTCATAGGTTTGGGCTAGCAGTATCATGCAATGAACCACGCGCCAGCCTCCTGCAAATCTCCCCACACCTCTACTCCAACAGGCCCACCATAATGGTGGTCTGGTACTAGCCCTTTCACTAGAGCAGCCATGTCCTCCCTTTTGTCCTGTTCCTCTGTCACGCTGTTTATGTTGATCAAGCCACTGCTCGAGCTGTATTAGCTAAAAAAACTATTCAAAAGAATAGCTGCTCTGGCCAGGCCCCTCAAAGCCACACTGGATACTCTAATTAAATTGCAGCAAGTGCAAGAGGATAATAATAATTAGAATAAATGCTCTCCTGCACTCCTAGCAAGGACAGAGATTGAAATTGAAATGCACGTTTTATTAGTTACTTATTTCCCTTTGTTCTTGAGAGCAACATTCCAAATCTGTCCTCATACTGAATCTATTTCTCTCATATTTATTGACTTAAAGTTAATAGTGCTGGTCTTGGTGATAAGATAGAGCCACTGCCAAAAATGGAACCCACAGAAGCACTTCTATAAACATCTCCCCAGCCATCAGAGAAGGGAGTAGATGAACTGTGGTAAAACCACCTCATCTCCCCCAGGAAAACTGAATGAGTTACATGAAGGAGGGTGCTTGTGCTCTAGGTAGTCTGGAAATGCTGCTAAACCTCAGGTACCAGAACTGGAGGCGATGTCAGGAGGAATGAATTGAAATATTTCTTAAGATTCATCACCCCAGTGAGTCACAACATTCACCCAGGCAGTAATTCTCCAGCAAGAGTTTCAAACCCCTAAAGCAAAGTTTTCTTTACTTGAAACTCCTACAGTAATCTCCATATCTATGCATAGCACTGACTACATTAAGCTGAAGAGGCTATAGGCTCCTTCCTACAGATCTGCTGGGGAGATTATTTCCCACGAGAACAAGCTGTACTGATGTCATCAAACCAGACAGACATCAATTCTTTTCATCACAAGGTATGAAAAACCATCTCTATGATCTGTACTTTAACTCTGGAGTTGGAGAGGCCCAAGAGTTTAACCCTTACCTCCTGCTACTCCTTACCTTTTCAGTGAAAAATAAGGCACTAACCATTTATACAAGACGTTAAATGTCATTCTCTAAAGCTCTCTCTCAAACAGTATTTATGATCTGTAGGAAAGCCAATGAAACAGTAAAGGCAGAAGCACCAAGAATATGTGAAGGGAAGCTTAGAACTACATTTTCTTTGTATTTACCCTTGACAACTACCCACCTTTCTCAAAGCTAAAAGGAGGCAAATCAGAATCAGTGCTAAAATGAAAAACAGCTGACTGAAAATAAATGTCACTAGCAACAAGTATTTATAGTCATCAAAATATGGAAATGATCTGAAGAACCTGCACTCCATGGCATGAGTGCAGTGGAGGAGACAAGGAGAGTACCAGAGCTACCAAATCCTGCCAAATCTATGGCAGCAGAACATATACACATAATGTGTGGCTAGCCAGAAGTCTGTCAGTCTACTGGGCTTTGGACACACTGTAATAACACACTGCAGATAAAAATCAGGCCAGAATTCCCATGTCACAGAAGTGAGGTAGTGGCAAACAAAGAACAAGGTCCAGCAGAGCCACAGAAAAAATCCCCACCACATAGCACAGTGCAGAAACTCCAACCAACACCTAAATACAGTTTAAAAATTATGTAGCAGCATAAGACACTGTGAGCAAACATGCCCATTCCTCTCCCAACAGTACCTCACAGCACTAGACCCTCACTGACCTAAGCTGATTTCACCATCTTTACCGCTTTTTCTATAGATGTTCCGAATTGTGGACCTAGCAGTCCAAGAGACATTCCCTTCCATTGATAAATACAGCCTCCAACAATTACCACCTGCCATGTTCACCTACCAACAGCAGATGTATGTATGCAAGGTATAGAAACTGTATGTCAGTTACTCCCAGAGTATGAATTTCAATCCTATGAAAAGAAAATTAAAGAAAAGAATATGGAGTCACCCACTAGCTACAATGCATTCTGAGCTAAAATAGATTGTGTTGTTTTCCCCACCTATAAATAAAAATAAACCCTTATAAACTAAGGGAGCTTCAAATGAAGACATTTGATGTATCTTCTGCTTTAAAAATAAAACAGAAGCAGCTCAATTATTATGGCAATGGATTGAGGAGGACAGTCTGTAACACTGAAATTCAGGCATAAGGATTTATGGCTTCTGTATTGTTCATAGTCAGAAAAGGGCTTGACTGTCTGACCTGCAGCAAAAAACGCTGGTACTGCTGGTAAGACTGGTAACGCATACACGTGTGCTGCAGATAGTGCTTCTGCCAGGCATTTTTCAAAATAGGTTCTTATAACCTTTTAACTCTAGTTCACTCAGAAATAAATTTCTGAGACCCTGTTAGAGGTGGTCCCATGTAGCATTTAAAAAAAAGTACTATTTTTATCCAACTTTCATCGATGACTCATGCACCAGTTCATGAGAAAAAGTAACTCTTTTGTTCATCCATTCCTAGAATACCGTAAGGTCAAAGATTCCATATCAATAGCTTACTTGCATTCTGGCAGGATTCCAGGACAGTGTTTTTGCTTTATCTGGCCACCTAATACCTTCTAACAGTCAAAAGGGTCTTCATTGGAAGGTATTTTGTATTTCCACACTATATTGGCAGCATGGCAAAGCCCTTTCTTTTAAATGTAATGTACAATGAGGTGAAAAGCATTACAGAATAACACAATTTGATCTCATTACACTTGCTGCCAGGCAGCAAAAAACAAAAATGCAGCAAACTAATTTTTTTAGGGAAAGATAACAAGAGCATATTTCTTAATATCCTCATGTTAAGAGGGTTACTGAAGTATCCCTCAACATATGTAAAAACGTGGTCACAGTGCCATAAATTCAGTATGTGGGAAGTGTTGGTACTAATTACTGGTATAGAACCTTGACATTAGACGTTGCAAAAACCAAGTATCAACTAGACTAGCTCTTTGACAGCAAAGAGATAATTATTAGGCTTCCACTCTTAAGGAATTCCCAGGACTTATTAATGCTAGCGCACAAAAAAAAAACCTGACCAAAGAAGAATGGAAGCTTTTATCACTGTGATAAAATGACCCACATCTAAGAAAAAGATTACATATGATCAGACAGTAAAAGACCCACTTAACAACTGCTTTGTCATAGCTTTGATACAGATGTCCTAATCATATCATCATTTTTCATTTTCACAGAAGTATCCAAGGATCTGATGATTGACTAAGTATGTCAACAGTTTCCTGAGGGCTGTAGACTTAGAAAAAGAACTGTGTATTGCCTATTTACTTTCCTTTGGCTTTGTCACCATCAATCTAGGCAAAGACAAGCCACCAAATTTGTGACTGAATCCACTCAGTGAAAGCCACACAGTCAAAGAAATTATAGGATCATGTATCAACTTGTCTGGATTCTGGATCCCAAACACAGCTCGACATGCAAAGCCTATTTTCGAAACTACTTCGATAATGAGAATCTGAAGTCCAGCTACATGTGTCTTTGGATCATTGGTATTGTTTAATCTGTTAAGACCAGTTCTGAGACTTTTCGAGCTGTCATGTTTAAAATTCCAACAACACATCAAAGGCACAGCATTCATCGAGCAAGACACACAAGTTTCAAATATGTCACACTTCAAAAATACCTGGACTGACAAGAGAAGTATACCTAAACAGAGTTTTCATTCTTCCATGTACTTCTTTTCTGTAGCATTTTGGGATATGACTCTGGCATCTGTATGCGACCTCTGCACACTGGCTACAAAACCTCTTAGCTGGGATGTCAGGGTGGCACGGGACCTGGTTAAGCAGCTGGGTTGGTGGAATCTTCATCCTTGCAGGTTTTCAAGACTTGGCAGAAAAAAGCCACAGCCTACCTCATCCAATTTTGGCTACAGTCTTGTTTCAAGGGGGAAGCTGGACTCCTAGATGACCTCCAGAAGTCCCTATTAATCAGGACTTCTCTGAAAATGAGACACCAGGACAGCACACTGGTATTTCCTTCCCAATGAGTGACATAAAATGTCCCCTTTAAATAGAATAGATTTCAGAACAGCCCTGGAGTGCAAGAATTAGCCTGGGACTGTGCTAACCAGTATTGATTTCTATATTTTCTAGTTTTGCAATGCTTTCTCAGGTTGTTTGTGCCCATGACAAATCCTTGAGGAAATCACATTCCTCATCCAGTAAGTCTATGGGTTTTCTATTAGCCAAAGCAAACTTAACGTTAACAAAGCTATTCTTTTATGGTATAATATTCTCATTCAGACAAACTCCTCGCACAAAAACAAGACATAAAAGCTCCTCTTTCTTCATTTGGAGAGAGACACAAACCCCTGGCACTCTGAGTTCATCAGTACAGAATTCTCCAAGCCAGCACCTTTACGCATACAATCCCCTTTCTTCCCTGTGCTCCCTTTCTGGTTCCACTTGGTAACTCTGGATCTGTCTTACCTACATGGATGACAATTCAGCTTTTTCTTGGGCAGTCCACAGTCCAGCAGCATCACAGTCTCCTTCCAATACTCCTTACAACATTTTCTACTTAGATATTCTTCTGCAGAGTTCACCTGTTTAGGAGAGCTACGTGCTTCAGAGATTATGTGAAAAAAACCACAGGTGAAGCAAAGCAGCATCTTCAGCATGCTGCTCTCACTTTTAAAAAAAATTTCCCTGAAATTAAGTCAAGCACCCCCTGCTCCGCAAGAAATTGTAGGAGAAAATTTTAGACTAAGCTAAGACTTCTAGGATAGTCTTCTTTCTCCTCGTCTTTTGACTTCTTGCCTTTAGAGAAGGTTATTCCTCCAAAACAGTCTCCAACACCTTAATTGCCTGTCCATTTTTACTGGGAAGCACATCCTTACTTTCCTTCACCATACACATCCATGCCCTCAGTCATTCAAATTGGCCTGTCAGTAGAAGAAAACCACACTGTTCAGTAGTTCATCGTCATTCAATATCTACAGCTCTCAGTTGCTATCTTCTAGTTGCTTCCCTTGCATACCCTGGATAAAATGTTGATTACTCCTACTGTTTGATACTCTTACTGTTGCTTACTCTTACTGTTACTCTGTTGGGCTTTAAAGGTACAGATTATTTTCATAATATAGGACAAAAGTGGGTCACTCAAAAGGAAAATGAAGTTAACAGATGAACACAGACATATTCTACAGTCAGGTCAGTCAGCCTTGAAAAACATAAGGAAGGTTGTTAAATACTGAATAATAAAAACTAATTCTAAGTGTAGTTCCATCTAATGTAACAGATGCACCTTGTATTATGCTGGTTATTTTTCCTTCAAAACCATCAAAATGATAACAGGTTTCCTATAGTCTAGCAATACGGCTAAAAACCTTTAAGTAAAAATGAATTGATTTTTATCTAAAATGTTATAAAAACTGACACTACTAAAGAAGGTAAAGAGTTGATACTATGTTTAAAACACAACCGCCCTCATTAACACACTGTGAGGAACTGACAAAGAACGTCAGTTTTGCAAAAAATAGTAACAAACATTTTTTCCACTGTCTAATCCTATTAATCTGAGTTTCCTGTGGTACTACACATTATATATATGTTATTTATATATAAATAATGTCAGTTATTGCAGTCTTGTGAGGCATTGATGTTGCAACTTTTTTAACCATTAAATGATTCTACAGATATAAAATTTGAGATCACAACATAACTAAGTTACTGACAAACTGAAAATCTATCAGTTTTCCTTTCTATAAAATTTTAATAGTAGCAACAAAAATTATTTCACTAGATAATCATTAATGCAACAGAAACAATTCAGCAAGAAGGTGAGGTGTATGCTACTACAATTACTGTCATTTTATGGCTTCAATACATATTTCTGTGGGAGGCTGAATGCAGTAAATGCATCAGAGAATATCTTATTACCCAATAATGCACACAGCCAGCTACCTCATTGGCATTATGAAATGGTTATTTTAGGTTCTTGTTGTTGTAAGGAAATTTTACACTTTTTGTTGTTCATTTTATTGGGTCATTTCTGATATGTAAGGTAGGGCACTGTAAGATAAGCGAAATGACCATGGATATAAATGCACACACGCACACTATTTAACATGACCCATCTACCAGCACCTAGAAAGTATATAGTGCACAGGTGAGAACTTTAAACAGTTTATGTACACTATTACTTGCTTGAAACATTATTTCTGAAGTCATTAAAAAAAGTCAAATTAGGAACGAGCAATGGTGTACTTAAAATTTCAAGATCGAATTTTCTCAGCTTACTGGTTGTTACCTCGTTTAATAGGTGTTCTGTTTTCATGAAAACAAAAAATTCCGTAAGTATTTATATCAGCCACGTCGTTCACAAACCAGCACAGGACAGAAATGCGTGCTTTAGCAGGATGCGTATTATTCCTCCAAGAGAGGAAACCCCTTGCCTGTTGCTCTAATGAGTATTTTTTTGTTATTTTTTCAACAGAGTACTAATCTGAAACAGACAACCCAAGATGCCCATAAAAGATGTTCTCCGACACCTTCTCTTCCTTCTTTCTTGTCAAATGAAGTGGGCCACATGAAGACCATTGAAGGATTAGGATTTTATATCCCAGTTGCTCTTGAACAGTTTTTACTCCAGCAGCTGCGTTCCCCTCCCTGTTCAACACTGCAACCACTTGTTTCACAAATGTGCCAGCCCACACCCCACTTCCCCACAGAACAACTTCGCTTATTAGAGCTACTCGGTGTCCTGGGAGGGAGTAGTTCTGCAGTCTCGCCACACTTTATTCGGTCAGCCACAGCCCTGAGCAAAGGTACAGAAAAGTGTAACTATGGGAGAAAGGCTTCTGAAATGAGTAACAGGACTGACCTTTGAAAAGTTACTACACTTCTTGAAGAACTGCTCCCAACTGTTCTCAGTCCTGCTCCACCATCCAACATAGGCAGCTGTGAATTCTGCTTCTAAAGCAGATTCGGCAGATTTCAGTTCTGAAACTCGCTGGGGCCTCTAAAGTTTTACATTAGAACCTCTTCACTTATCTATTTTACACCCAGTTTATGAAATGGTAATTCTCTAGTCCCAGAAAATGGTGAAACCAATAGTGCTAAGCATCTATTTCAAAAGCTTGAGGGTGTTTTCTACAGAAGCAGCTTTAATTTCTTCCTCTAGATTTACTTTCAAGGTAGTATGAGCTGGAGTGTAAATCAGAGGTTAAGAATTTCACACGTTACCATTAATGTGATATCTTTACTTTGCCACTAACTAGTGTTTTGGTAATGAAATAAAATTTAAAAATTCGAATATGTTTTATTTTAGTAGTGGGATTCCAGTACATCTGCTACAAATCTGAGAGTCTTGGGGAATATGCAGAGACTTTTTTTTCCCCTTAAGAAATGGCCTTTCTGCACTTTTTGAAATTTCCTCTAGGGTTAAAACAAAACATTACTAGGAACTTCAACTGCAAAAAATCATAAGCATAGCAACATCCTTTGTATACATGTAGATATATCTCCAAAAAAACCAACTTTTGACAACAAAGTAGCTAAACACATTTCAGATTTTCTAAACATCGCGTGCTGCATATTATGCGTTTCCATTTTTACTGACCCAAGCCAAAACCATTTACAAACAGAAGGAAGAAAAAAAGTCAGAAGTGTCTATGTAGGAAATAACTCTTGTAAAGTTTAAAGCAGTGAGTATAGAAATACTATAAAATCCAGCCACTCTAAAATGACTGTAGCTGTAACTGATTACAGTAATTAAACATTCCCATTATATACTTCTATTGAATTTTCTATTTTAAAAATTGTTTCTCAAACCACTTTAAAAATGGGCAAAGCGATACACAACATTGCCATGGTTTTGACACAATATGTATACACAACCATTGCGTCAAATGAAAAGTCAAAAAGAATTCTGTTTATTCTAAAGTCATTAAATGACATTTTACTACTTTGTTCTTCTCCTTTCTTCCTCCACTCCCCAGTTTTTATCTAGCTAGCTCAAGCAACGCATCAGATCTTAAATGGATACTATTATTCTAGTTTTTTCCTTTATCCAGACGTTCTTGTTTTTCACCTCTGTGCTGTGACTCCCGCAGCAGCTCTCAGCAGCAGTGGCGTCACGCTGAACCGAACTGGTAGACAGGGAATCAAAACTGTGTTATGCTTAAACAGGTCTACAAGCAAACTGCTCCAACTTACAAAGATTCTTTTCTCAGCAACCATTATTTTTAATGAGGCCAGTTTACTTTTGGAATCTTGGCAAAAAACAGTCATTTACTCTAGTCCTAGAGCAATGACTGCAAACTGGGCAAACATAAAGATTACATGCAATGTAAAATCTGCATGTGCATATCATTACACAAAAAACCCATGATGTGCTGGGAAAGAGGCCTGTCAAACTATCATGTTTGTTAATGAAAAGAACAGTTTTCTTCCAAACCAGTGTACTGTATCAGATTTGATAGAACAAGTGTTAACTAAACGTTGCACTTAAAAGCTTTGATGAGAAAATCTAACACGTTAAACTAAGAAACAGTTCAAGGACAGCAGGAGGCAATTCCAGAACACAGGCGCAATCTATAAAGGCAAACTACCACAGCTTTTTGATGTTCAGTAAGTAGCAATATCAGTATACAACAAAGCTTAGAGGCAGACTGTTGTATCAAGTTTAAAAGTTTAATATCCAGGGTCAAAAGCCTCAATTACCTATTCTACCATTACTTTTCTCAGTGAAGAAATCAATGTTAAAGTGTGATTTGCTGACAGTATTACCTAAATTATCATATCAGGTTTTTCTTATTCCCTTAGTATCTGAATTTTTAGTATTTTGGTTATGTTGCATCTCAGATACTCAGACTACAGCAAAACATATACGTTTGGACTTCAGCAAGGTGGGAGGTCAGAGACACGTACTTTGAAAACATATACATTTCTCAAAACAGGTTATGCCCATTAAATGGCCTAAGAAAAAGGGCAACAGCACAAGAGGAGTGGCACTTAGTAAAACTGCAGATAAATCACTGCCCTAGCACTTTAAATTTATCCATTTCATGGGAAAGCATAAAAGTACACATGAAAAAATTTCAAAACTGGGGGAAAAAATCCCCCCTTACTCAAACTGAAGATTTACTATGTTTTTATTTTTTACCATGTTTTTGACTGCTATTGTATTTAATTTGTCAAATAGGCCACATGACACATAGTACTGGCTATTTAATAATTTAGTTAGTTGGTGAAATACGATTTTCCAGTTACTTTTCATGGGTATGTGCTTTCTTTTGTTCATTTATGAAACAGTTTGGAGGATATGATTAAACGGTAATTGGAAAAAGAGGAAGCATATCTTTTCAAGAAAGAAGAAAAAAAACCTTCAAAATTGTACTTTTGCATCTTTATTTTGCACATAGCAAGATACCTTTGCACTCAATACAGGAAACCACATGAATTCCTCTACATATTCTTCTATACCTGTCCACTCCACAGCTTTTAAGAAATTAATGTGACCTTCACAGTGGGTGAATCTAAGCTCATTCATTAAGTTAAATAGAAACATAATTTTGTTCTTATCACCTTGCCAAAGCAAAAAAGGGTTTTCCAGTACCCTGACACTGTCATTTTAATGCTTTTTACCTTTTGTAAACGAAATCTAGAATTAAATCACTTTGGTTTTCAGGAATATTAATCATTATTATCAGATATTCTAAATTAAGCCCTAAAAGTTAGAGAAAATGAATGGGGTGGAGGGGAGAAATATCTTCTGTACAAATATTTTTATAAATTACCAATTGCCTATTTTGAGCAGGCTGGGCTGTAATGCCACCTGGTGGCTTAGAAAAAATAACAGGATTCTGTTTGAACAGTGCTTAATGGCTTGGAAAATACGCAATATTCTATAAAAATACTGAACATGGCAACAATGTTAAAGTTAACAATTTGCATTTCTTAGCTAACAAGTCTTTGTTCATTCTGTTGCTCCCAGTGCGCAGTATTTTAAGTTTTAAAGTTCACATGTCCAGATCTAACTTCAGCTGGAATTTTACAATTGTTTTCAACTGAGTTGAACTTGCCGATGAGTATATTATACTGTAAACAGTTGTACACATACACAGAGAGTCTAACTTGAACATTTAATGCCAGAAGTTGAATTTTTCCCCATTTGAAGAAAAATCAAATACAGACGAAGTCTAAAAGAAGGGTTACTGAAATGCTTTGTAAAATTACACTGTATAATTAATTCCATAGTAAGAACGTTTTTATGGTGTGTGTTGGTGACCTTTTATTACCATCAAGTTCACAATGCTGGTGGGCTGCCTTTTAATCCCTCCGCAGACAAAGGCCCTAAATAAACACAGATCCCTTCCTGGGAAAAAGTCCTCTGGTTAAATGGTAAGGAAATGAGTAAATCATTAGTAATCTTTAAAGCCAAAGCTATAAACTCAAGTTACCTTAAGTCAAAATGAAAGTGTCCTGCAAGAGTTTCAAAGTTCTGTCACAGATCGAAATCTCCAGCTCTTGACTCCAGACTAGGCGCCAGCTGATAAACAAACAATTTAAGTCAAGAGCTGGAGAATTCCCAGCTTTTTCATTTAATGGCTTTGGCCAAGAGTATTTATTGCCTCCAGTTTTATTCTCACTTAGCTCTAAGAGGAAATTTAAACTCATCATTATCTTAAAGCTCCATATGGGCCACAGTCAGCTCACCTGATAGAGCTCCTTTTACTCTGTGTAAGTTCTACTCCCCGCTAGAAGTGATGTAATAGTGTAAACTAATTAAATGTAGTTTTAGGTTGACTTTTTAACAGGCTAAATAAATTTTGTTCAATATGGTTTATATTCCCACTTGGGGCAGTAACGATTCTAAAAAGTTGAACTTTACAGTTTCCAGTCTAAACTACTAGTAGTTTACCCTATAAAGGACAACTGAAACTAACAAACAGTCTTCGGAACAAGAGCATCCAACTGTTAAAAGCAATTGCACTGAAAGTTCTTTGCCATAAATTGATTCATTGGCACCAAAAGGTACACACAATTGTGAAAAGCAGACTGCATAACAATTCCAATACTTCAAACAAAATATTTCAGGAATGTGAGGATATACATGTAATTAAAAATTGGTTTTTAGTACATGTTCTGGTTTTAGAATGAAATTAAGGAAACCTATGGAGCTGGGAACTAAATATTAACTAAGCATCTGTGGTTAAGCCGAGGTGTGGAATGAGGTCAGCAAGTTCAACATCAAAATATTTTATCCTAACTAAACAGGAAGACAGCATCATCCTGTGCCTCAGATGCCACCTTCCTCCTTCTTCTCTTCTAGAAGTACATACTAGGAGGAAGTTAGAGTTCTTTCATACAGATTCTGATGCTTATTTCACCTCAGAGATTTTTAAATTCATCATGATTTAGGTTCAGCACTTGACATCTCATGCCAGGCATCTTCCTCTAGTAATTTGTCCTATATATTCACAGTTCAGAATCTTTTCACTTAAAGAAATAAATTTCACAAATGTAAGAGATGGAGAACTGTGCTTAGCCAAAAATCTGCCTACCATTCCTAAAGGGTTAATAGAACTCAAATGTGAAACCAGGAGGTTGTATTCCCTTCCTACCCGGCCCCCTCCCTGCAAAATACTTTCCTAACCTGACTTGGCTGAAAAAGCCAATTAATTGTTGCAGTGTCTGCCAAGACTTCTTATTCCTTTAAAAATGTGGACAGTGTTTGAGACAGCTGGCTGTTCCAAACCCAGGTAACACTCCTAAATGAGGAAAGAATGAACGTGAATTATGATTAGCACTTTAAATGGATTTATAATGAAAAAGACAGATAACTTAAACCTACCGTATCTCCAGCATACATTATTTAAAAAGAAAAACACAGTGTCTAGATGTCTGTGCTGCTCCACTGAGTATATGGAAGCAGTTTAATGCAAATTGCATTAAAATCTGTGGAACTAGTTTTTCTGTCTTTTTTAGGAACTGATAGTACAGACACTATGATGTCATGTAAAACACACACATACACACACACCAAATAACCACCAAGTGACAGACAAGAACCTTCCTGAGCCTGAGCCATTGCATCCCTACAGAAACTAGTCATTTTAGGCCAAGTTAAGGTCATTGCAGAGAAAAGAAACCCTTATGACAGTTGTATGCCAAGTATCTGGCTTAGCACTGAGCGGAGAACTGCAATTAAATCCTTATTTACTTGTCTACATGAATAAGAAGTCTAAAGTACACTACAGTACTAGGGAAAACAAGAAAAAAGTCCATAAAACAGGTTTTGCAACATCTCTGCTCATTAAGAAGCTTATACTAAGAAATTGCTGCTAACAGCTGTACATGGAGTCAATGTAGAGGTAGGAGAAAATAAAACATTCAAATATTAACTGTTAATAACTAAAACACTGAATCATATAAAGTTATATGATTTTACTGTATTGTAATAACACAAGTTACTCTGTTATAATGTCTTATATTTTAGAAGGGGTAGCATTTATTTATATTAGTTGACTAATGGGGACTACAGGGGTGGCTTCCACGAGAAGCTGGTAGAAGCTTCCCCGATGTCCAACAGAGCCAATGTCAGCCAGCTGCAAGATGGACCCGTTGCTGGCCAAGGTCAAGCCCATCAGTGATGGTGGTAGTGCCTATGTGATAACATATTTAAGGGGGAAGAAAAACCCTCTGCAACAGCAATCAGAAGAGAGGAGTGAGAACATGTGAGAGAAACAACTCCACAGACACCAAGGTCAGTGAGGAAGGAGGGGCAGGAGGTGCTCCAGGTGCCGGACCAGAGATTCCCCTGTGGCCCGTGGTTAAGATCATGGTGAGGCAGGTTGTCTCCCTGCAGGCCATGGTGGTCCATGGTGGAGCAGAGATCCACCTGCAGCCCAGAGAGGACCCTATGCTGGAGCAGGTGGATGTGCCCGATGGAGGCTGTGACCCTGCGGAGAGCCTGCGCTGGAGCAGGTTTGCTGGCAGGACTTGTGATCTGCTGGGGGACCCACACTGGAGCAGCCTGTTCCTGAAGGACTGCACCCCGTGAAAGGGACCGACGCTGGAGCACTTCATGAAGAGCTGCAGCCCATGGGAAGGATCCACGTTGGAAAAGTTTGTGGAAGACTGTCTCTCGTGGGAGGGACCCAATGCTGGAGAAGGGGAAGAGAGTGAGTCCTCACCCTGAGGAGGAAGGAGCAGCAGAGACAACATGCGACGAACTGACCACAACCCCCATTCCCCGTCCCCCTGCGCTGCTCAGGAGGACGAGGTAGAGAAAATTGGGAGTGAAGCTGAGCCTGGGAAAAAGGAGGGGTGAGGGGAAGGTGTTTTAAGATTTAGTTTTATTTCTGATTTTTTCTCTGATTGGATTGGTAATAAATTAAACTAATTTCCCCAAAGTCAAGCCTGTTTTACCTGTGATGGCAGTTGGTGAATGATCTCTCCCTGTCCTCGTCTTGACCCACGAGCCTTTCCTTATATTTTCTCTCCCCTGTCCAGTTGAGGAGGGGAAGCGACAGAGCAGCTTTAGTAGCCATCTGGTGTCCAGCCAGGGTCAACCCATCACCATGTCCTTCCTGTAACTTCAGCTTTAAGCCACAGGTTTTAGTTTTGGATATGATCTCCCATTTGAGTTAACAGCAACACCTACATGTAATACACTTTGTGCACTTTTGAAAATCCTTCTATAGTGAACATGTACACTATAACACAGGTAAGTGTGAGCCAATATTGACAATTTCTAAATATTGGGAAAAATTACAGAAGTTTCCACAAATATATGAAAACTAACACAAGAAAAGAAAATTGTGGACTGTTTTTTTGGGAGCACGTTTACATCTTTCTACCCATTTTAGTTTGTTTATTTTGCTTGTTTTTTAGGAAAAAGAAAAACGTTGAGAGCCTATGTGCAACGCTTGCAAATAGGGCCTTCATGCCTGAACCGTGACTTCACCAGCTTTATTTTTGCCTCCCTAAGCTTGATTTCCATGCAGTTTATTTAAATACATAAAAACTATGGAGTTCTATCTCATCATAGTACTTATTCATAGTGACAATTAAATTTGTTGGCTTTCACAGGAACTATCAGATTAGGGAGATAAAGTAATGATGCGTTCTAAGGCATCCAAGTTGTATTGCCCTCCGAAAACACATCCTCAGCTTGGGAAGTTTAGATCCAGTTGAAGCAACACACACAGGTGACCAAGAGCAGGTAGATACTTTCCTAGTAAGAGCTGTCAGTACAGGTACATATTCTGATAACACTTGGCAAACTTGCAGACAAAGTTTAGTGGTTTCAGCAACCTACATGGGCACTAGGAACGGCTGAAACTCTACACTAAAGCCATGCACCAATAAAAGAAATACTCCTGGTAGCTTCTTTTGCAACGGCAGTCTATGCCAGGTACTTACAGGAATGTATCTTTCAGCTAATAAACCTTCTCCAGTTCTCTTTTCCCCCCAAAATCTTGTCTATTTTGACACTGGAAATCCAGGGCAACAACTGGAATTCAGAAAATGTGTTTTATTTCATCAGCCAGTGTAGAGGATACTCAAGTTGTTATAAAGTGATAGAGATTCAAGAATGCTTTTTCCCACTGTGACCTCATGAGAAACAGCAATATACCTAACAGAGTGGATGACGGGAGGGGAAAAATGGACATTATTTCTGCTTCAGTTAGAGAGTTAGGAAGTGAGGGACAGCATTTAAAGTGAGGTGGGCATTGTTGTGCTGAAGAGACATAAATAGAGCAGTAATGAAACACAGCAACTTGCAAAGCCGAAATACATAGTTCTGCTTCAAGATCATGTTTGCAAGAGACACTGCTTTGAAAATCACCATAAAATATTCTAACCCAATACTATCCCATTTCCAAGAAAGGCAGAAAGGAGTACAAGTCACTGTGCTGAGCTATATTTCAATGAGGTTTAATTTATATATCAGTAAGTTTAGATGCTGAAAATAACAAACAAGAAATCCTTGAACTTAGGTGACATCAAATAATAAATCCTTTATGTTTAGTTTGTGATGAAGGATATTTGCAAATAATTAAAACAATTAGCTTATAGCTGCATGAAAAGTCCAGCCAAATCATGTCCAGGATGTCAGCTCTACATAGTACTTTGAAACGCTTGAGTTTCAAAGACAGTAACTCCGTAGTATAAGACAGATGGATTACCGCATCAAAGCACTTAACAGACACTGAGGATGCACCTCTTCAACATGCACTAAATTCCCATTGAAATGGATGGACTTAAGTAGATGCTTAAGTGTTATATGCTGAATTGGAGCTTTATAGATGTGGTCTAGTAAGGTACTTCTAACGATTTTCTTTCCCATGACTCCATATAGTTTGAATTTCTTGATCCTTAGCAATAAAGGGATACCAGTGAAAATTTTATTAAAATTAAAGTTTTGGTAGTGATGAACTAATCATGTGTCTTGTGACATTTGCAATTTCTGTAAGCTTCTGTTTCCGGAGTCCAAGGCTGAAAATAGCAGGTTTTAATACGTACTGAAGTTTTAGCCTTCAGTGCTTTTAAATGTTAACGCCAACAAACTAAAAATAAACTAATAAAATTTAAAATTAGTTGCCTCCAGAACATTTGAGATTTGGAATGTCTGACCTATGAATTCATTAACATCTGGAATTAGGGAAAAAAAAAAGCAAGAGGGAGAGAACTTTCAAATGCTTCAGTGTGATCTAACGCCCCATGGTTCAATAAGCCGTTGGTATCTGCCACGATAATTAATTGTACTTGTGCTTCTCTTCTTCCTCTTGTTAATAAAATAGAAGACAAAATACAACAAAGCAGTTTCATTACTTGTTTGTCCAATCAGTAATCTGCATGAACGACCTGAAAAAAGATGACTCTAAAATGATGACTATCCAAGAAGCTGCCAAACCACACATCCTTTCCCCACTTTGTTTTCCATCTAGTAGCTTTTTCTTGTAATTCAACAGCAAAGGAAAAAAAAAAATCTATTGTACTTTAATGCTTCTTGCGCAATGTGAAGAAAGAACTCAGTAACTTGTTTTCTATTTTCAGCTCTATTATTTGGTCTAATAAAAGTTTCTACCTCTCTGTACACAACTTCCCTTCTTTATATTCTTAAACCATAATGTAAAACTACGATTAGTATTGAAACATTATAGGTATGTGTTATTCTTGTGGCAATAATTTAATTAGCATAATAATACAGTACTATAGCAAGAATTTATGACTAAAAAATGAGCTGAAATTCCTCTGTGGTTCAGCACGCAGGAGCAAAGGAAAATGGCAACTCACACCACTTTTGGACTCCAAGGATTACTGCACCCAAGAAGTAATTTACACACATCCCACACGAAACGGCAGAGCCGTAGGAAATGCCACTCTTTACCACATAGGGTTACATTTGACTGACAACTGCATTCGGCCTGTCTTTTTCCAATTAAGCTCCATCTGTTCCTTGGTTGAAATGGTTGGCTTGAGGCCTCTCAACAGAGCATCCACTGTACATTACTGCATCCACTGCCCAAAAACCTTTCACTGCCAGAAGCCAGGGGATGCTTCCTCAAAGCATGTTATTGGGTAGGTGCAGGGGAGACGGGTGGGTGAGTGGGAGTGGATGCATGCCACGTAAGCATTAGGAGCAACCTGAAAAAGCATGGTTTTAGTAACTTGGACACATCCAAGGAAGGGTTAAGTACCTACAAAATAAAATAAAAAGCACCATTTTTCTTTCATTATATAGTCTGACCAAAATGTTTCTGAAACCAAAACGAAATACTATGTTCCCTTCCACTCCCCAACATACACACTCTAAAATAAATAATGGCCAAACTGATTTAAATGAAATTCAGTAGAAGAATTTGTGCTTGGATGAAAACAGCACATTTGAGCCTGAAGCAAAAGTAAAACCGCCGAGTTATAAACCTCTCAAAGGGAAGGTTTATAATGGCAATGCCAACAGACCCTTAACTATAGTGGAGCTGTTAGGTGCCAACATATAAATAATTTTAGGTTTTGTGGTCACTTACGATAAATTAGATACAGTGCAAGTGGAAACAGTAGGGTTCTGATTCAGTAAACAGTTACGGCCAAGAGTGCATGTTTGGATTTTTAGACAAGTATAGCATAGATTTGGTGCTGGCTCTGAAATGGAGTCTATAAGGGAGGTTTGGACTTTTTTAAGTAGTAAGCAAGCCATATTCTGAATTCTTGAGGGCTTGTAAAATAAAAACTCCTTAACAAGCTTTGCTGCCTACTGTTTCAATCTAAGAATCCTTTAACCCAGTTACCAAAAAGTGCTCCATTCAAGATTGGTATAATTGTCTACTAAGGAAAACAACATACTAACTAAGTGCACATAGTCACATTTAGTGTTAAGAATGGATAAGCACACTAATACAGTGGGGAAAAAGTGCCAGTGACCAAACAGTAACAGATTAATCACCTTCTTCTTTATTAGGTGTGCCAGTTGTTGCACCGCTAGCAGAAATGCCTTCCTACAATCCAGTTTGTTCTAGCACAGGAATGATGCATTTAGGTGATCAAGAATGTTCATTTTGGCCCTGGGAGGCATTTATTGCATTGTTTCACAGCAGTCAAGGCCTGCGCCTTAGCATGATACGTTGAGCAGTGAGGGATGCTATTAGTGCTCTCTGCAGGAACTTCCATCTTGGACAGGGTGTGAGCCCTCTGAGGCAGCCAGGCTTCAGGCCAAGGCTGCTAAGAGGATGATCCATCTCAGGAAACTCTCCTGCTTGCCAAATTCACATCAGCTTCTCATTTAGCGCTTCCGCTACAAAACCTTCCCACTGCCCCAGCATCACCCCTAACTCCCCACTAACATAAATTCTAAGATGAGTATCTGCAGAAATAGGAAAGCTATACACACTCATAGTTTACTCTAACTAGAGCTCTATTAAGACAACGTTTCACATGCTGATAACGCTACTGAAAATTCCGTTCTCCAACTGTCCTCCAACTTTCAAAACAGACAGGAAATCTCTATTCTTCCAGCATACTCGACATAAAATGCCTTATTCACGACAAAAAGCATTTAGCTGCTCCCAGTACTGCTTTTGGACTGCTAGCAATTGTAGCAATTCTGGAAAACAGTTTAATTGGAAAAGTTGGACATCAGAAATCAACGAAGTCTGAAGAGCTAACTATGTATAGTCGTATACCTGTACAGATTATCTACAAGTTAGTTCTATACTGATCTCTGAAAAGTCATGATTTAGACTTTTAGATTTTTAGCACAATCAAGAAATCTAACACAAATGAAACACATGTAGTATGCTCCTCAGACAGAACTAAAAGTCAAAGTGACTTTATCTGTACTCCCACTGGCAAATATACTAAAAGTCATGAGCCACACATTCCCACCATACATTCTCAGAAGGCAAAGGAAACACAGATTGAAAACGAAATGACAGCAAAAATGTGTTATTTCTGACTGCATATTGTTAAACTGTATAGTTACTAACTTACACAGTTTGCAGCAAATTTTATCAAATAAAGCAAATGGATAATAATTACATGACAGATTAGTATTGTTGCCAATGACCTAAATTAGACATTAAAAAGCCTCATTAGTTTACCAACAGTTAAACAGCATAAAGGGATACTATCAAATCATTATGTGGATTTATTTAAAATACGTAAAGGTTTTAATTAAGTGTTACACAGTGTTTCAAACTCCCGCCGTCCCATTTTACTGCAGCCAAATTTAACATTCTTCCACAGTACAGAATAATTAAGTTACAACTGCTTACAGAACTAGGAACAGAAACTGAAGGGTCAGCATTAGGGTGACATTTCCATGCGTTACTCTGCTCCTGTCAGGCCACCCTTTAACTCTTCCTATGAACAGATACATGTTTAAGTTGTCTAAGGTCTAGGAAATTCCACATACTGTGTCCCAGCGAAACTACAGGAATGAAAACGATAACTAAGTTTTCAGGGTTAAAGTTGTAGGTCAAATACAGTGCAGAAAGTCATTTTGTTTTCAATTCAGGTCCTGTGTTGTGTTTGGCATGAAGAGAACTATAGTTAAAAGCTTTTTTGCAGCTCTGGAACCGCATGACTCTCCTCTGTCCTCTGCATTTCAGTAGATCAAAGCAGTGACCCAACAGGACAAAATACCGTTGGACAAACTGAAAGGTGAATGTTTACATAGTTGGTATGCTCACAGCGGAATTCTAAATGCTTATCAACAGTAAAAGGCCATACTGTTTCCCTTACGCTTTTATTTAATCATATAAATCACGGGTTTTTTAAACGTGGTTGGAGGAGGAAGATTTAGGAAATCTTGATATTTCTATGTGCTTTCTGTGGATTACCCAGGAGCAGTCCTGCTAAGGACAAAAGCTCAGGCTATTGAACTGCCTCACAACAGGCAAGACTGCAGTAAACACTGTAAACCCAGAGTAATTTTAGATATTTGTTTAAAGTGCAGAGCAAATACTTCTGCTAGAACATTCTTCTCTTTTTTATTAGCACAACTTGAGAGACTTGTCAAATTCTAAAGATGCACTCCACTACAAGGGAATTTTCTGCAGTGAACCAGTGACTTAGAAATGGCTCTGAATCGTCACATAATATTATCACACATAAATCCCATCCCTGCCCAACTCATCACCACATATTTAAAAAGGAAACACAAGTAGCCCAGAATCCTGGAAATCTAGATGGGGGATCCATCTTCTAGCCAGAAGATCAGTTTTCATTCCTACTTCTTGGATTCAGCCATTTAGGGGATCAACATGCAATTTACTTTCAAAGGCGTGCAATACAAGACAAGGGCAGTTGTCCTTGCCTGCAAAGTTTCCTCCATTTGGGCTTTTTTAATTTACTCGTGTAAGTGTTTAACGGGCGTACAAAGCAGTCTTCTTCAACACAGAGTAGTTTGCATGAATGTGTCCTAAGACTTTGGTTCAGGTACTTAGGATGTTAATGTTTCTTCTCCTGTGTCTAGTGTGATATCTGCAGATCTCCCTCGCTGAATAACAAACAAAATAAAATGTGTAATTCAAAGTCTTCAGTGGCCCAATCCACTTAAATAAGTCAGGTTTCTCTGGACGTCTTTCTTTTTATGAATGACGGGAGTTGCACCCACAGACTGAAAATGTCCGTTTAAGGCAACACCAAATTGCAAGTACAACTGCTCTGCATTAAGATTCAGAATAAGTTGCATTTTCTCCAATGGCACCTCCAATGCTTGTAGCTGGTGGGGACTGTCCCCACACTGAAGGCTGCTGTGCAGGCACAGTGTACTCCCAGTTCACTCTGTGCTGTGCTTTCCAGCTTGTACTTGCTGCTCTGGTGTGTCGTGGTGCTGGGCTCGGTGCCGACACTTGTGCCATCCACATTTAGCACAGTATGGAATTAGCAGTAGTCAGGGGGTTATTAAGGTCTGGTACTCATCATCCCCACTGTTGCAAGCACAGGAATCATGCTAGATTTTTTGACTAAATGAAAAATACACACTTTGAACAAAAGGCTCCATTTAAAGAGCAGAAAGAGAGAAAAAGAAGCCTACGAGCATTTAAAACCAAAACAAGTTTTGTAGAAAGCTTCGAAGTCATCACTGCATTCCAGAAACATTTCCAAGCGCCACCTGCAACTCCTTAACTTTAAAAGTTCTCTAGAAGAAGCAATCAAAATTTAAAAAATGAAATTAAATTAATTTTTATTCCCTAGGACTTCTGACAGGCTGAAATTTGAAGATCTTTCCTACTCTGTGTGTCTCAGAACACTTGACATGATGAGCCAGGTATTAGCATTAAAGTAACCACAAGCAAACAGAGCAGCTATTAGGAATGCAGTAACAGCTCACATACAGCCATGGATACTAGAACCAGTTTTACTGAGAAAAGGAATGTTGGCTCTAATTCTGCAGTTATCCCTTACTCTTTCAAAGAGTGCCACAGGGACTTTTAACCTCCATCTGGACAGTTTTCTGTTAACTGTTTTTGAACACCATGTGTGAGACCACAACAGAATTGTAGACATTAGAGATGGAAAAGATCTATTAGATCACGTAGCCTTGCTCCTGCCAGCTGAAGATCTTTCCCTACAGAATAGTTCCTAGCACTTTGCCCAGTACAGTTTAAAGCATGTCAAGATACTTGGCTTCAACCAACTCCTTTGGAAAATTATTCCACAGTGTATGAAGAATGTTGTTAGGAAGTTTTTCCTGGTAGACACAGCATGCATTTTTCTTTCCTTAATAATTTCCAGCCTATTATTCCTGGTTATATCCCATTGGGCCAGACTATATAACTCATCTTTACACCTCCAAATAAACGGAGACAGATATGTTTCCCTACACATTGGTCATTAGTTGGCCAGACTACACACAGTTTTATAGCCAAAATATATGCTATACTTAAATAAAATCAGTCATTCCACCCTTTTAGTCATTGTAGGAACAATTGTCTCCACCCCAGTGAACATTTTTAGATGATACTCTCAACAAATCTGTTTATTCTTCCTTGCCTTCTGCTACCTTTTCATTCTCCATAAAATAAAATACAAAACATAATAGACTCACAGAAGAAAAACACTCTTGCAAAGTCAGCACATCAGTAAATGTACTACCTAACTCTTCCACAACAGCAGCTGCTGCCAACATCATGATTTCTGCACAGGGTTTATACTTCCTCCCTCCTCAGCATCAAAATACGCATTTTGCCAATGTAACATTTTCAAGTTCTTCATTCCTTTCCATCTTTTCTCCAAAAAAAAGAGGTCTATTAAATTAGCTTTACTTTGACAAACGTAAATATTGTTAAATAGTTTAAAACAAGTTATTAGGAATCAGAAGAGTTTTAGGCATCTCAGATTCCAAATTATTTCCTTGTCTTCATTTCAGTTTCCTTAAATAAGTTCACCCAATCCTTCCCTTTTTTCATTACCAGTTACTTCCTGCAGTACTTTTACCTCATTTAAATTTCAGAATAACTCAGTAATGTTTCATACTACCGTTAACATTAAGATTGTACATTGTAATTTCTACTACCATCCCTAGATCACAACTTTTGCAAAAAATTAATGTTATCAGATGCATTGCAAAAATGTGAACACAGAAATTAAGAAACGCGTAAGGAAAGAAAAGATTAGATAAGACATGGAGTGACTGAGGAAGAGCAGTAGTGAGGTGAAAATGCTATGCTTGGTACCAGGAGCGCAGAGAATATTGTGGCCATCCTGAGTATTCAGGCTTTAAAAATAAAGCAGAGAGGCATACATCCAGAAATAACAATGGAGCAAATATTGCTATGCCTTTAGATCTTTTCCTCACCAACAAGAACACCTGCCCTTGAGGTGGACAGGTGACAATTATTAGCTCTAAATTCATGAACCTGCTTTGTCCTGACAGTGTTTCAAGGATTCCAACAGATATTTCAATCACTGCATTAGCAGGCCAAAAAGCCAAAACCAGACAAAACCTCTATACCACTGAATACAAGAGAGTCCTTATTTCATGTCTTCTGTTTATTAAAAAAGTACACAATCTCTCAAATTAGAGTTGTTGAATCAACCAACCAACTCTTCCACTGCCAGAAAGTCGTAAGATCGCAGTTCTCTAAAAGGGCACAAAGCTAAAGAAACAAAGGAGATACAATCTAGGAAAGCCTGTTAAAAAGTAGCTGTGTGAAGGCTTTCCAACAGAACAGAGGTCTATTAATCAGCTTTATTCTGGCAAACATGTTGTTGATGCTTTCTTATTACAATAGAACTTACAGGGTACTAGATGCAATGTTTGAACAACTCATTTTTTGTTATCTAGTCTAGCCTTAAAACATCTTTCAAATCATCTTTGCAAGTATTAGTATGCACAGACTTAGTCTTAACTCCTTCTGCAAGGCTCTCTCCTCTGCTTCCCTAAACCGTTAACGTTCAAGTAAGAGAAACACATTCACTGATTATTCTGTTTGCCTTTTTAATCTCTGCTATTAGTCTCATCATGCCCTTGAAATAAATTCACTTCTCCAGGTTTGAGAAGGTGTCCCTTTTTTTTTTTTTTCTAAGTTCTAACCATGAAATATATCACTCTTTGAAAGGAAATCAAAGAAAAGATCTTCGCAATATTTCTAAACATTCTTTATCTTAGCTCCATGTTAAGTAGAGATTTCGCCATACAGGGAATAACTGTGTAATTCAGTCTTAAAGGACTCACATTTTACTCCATTACCAGAGAGCTGAATTCTCAAGTTTGTCAGTGTTACTACTAATATTCTTTCCATCACTTAACAGTTAGCTGGAGTTTATGGAAGTAGTACTATAAGATGAAACAGTTTGAAATGATAGCTGGAATAGAAACTCCAACCTTTTCTAACCAGCTCCAGCCCACAGTTCCTAAAACAAATGTTTTATTCTACTGTTTTATTACCTTTTTAGCATGCCTACATGCCAGCTCTTATTAACAATTAGCAGTCTGACTTCTTTATTGATTACTATCTTGGCTAAAGTAGACAGTGAGAGGAAAGATCACAGAATTATAGAATGGTTTCAGTTAGAAGGGACCTTATAGATCATCTCATTCCAACCTCCCTGTCATGGGCAGGGACACCTTCCACTAGACCAGGTTGCTCAAAGCCCATCCAGCCTGGCTTTGACCACTTTCAGGGAGGGGGCATCCACAGCTTCTCTGGGTGACCCGCTCCAGTGCCCCACCACCCTCATAGCAAAGAATGTCTTCCTTATATATCTAATCTAAATCTACCCTCTTTCAGTTTAAAGCCGTTACCCCTTGTCCTGTCACTACATGTCCTTGTAAAAAGTGCCTCTCCATCTTTCCTGTATGCCCCTTCAGGTACTGGAAGGCTGCTACAAGGTCTCCCTGGAGCCTTCTCCAGGCTCAACAACCCCAACTCTCTCAGCCTTTCCTCATGGGAGAGGTGTTCCAGCCCTCGTCATTTTCGTGGCCTCCTCGGGACCTGCTCCAACAGGTCCATGTCTTTCCTGTGCAGAGGGCTCCAGAGCTGGATGCAGGACTCCAGGTGGGGTCTCACCACAGCGGAGCAGAGGCGCAGAATCCCCTCCCTCGACCTGCTGGCCCTGCTGCTTTAGATGCAGCCCAGGATACAGTTGGCCTTCTGGGCTGCAAGCACACATTGCTGGGTCATGTTGAGCTTCCCATCCACCAGTACCTCCAAGTCCTTCTCCTCAGGGCTGCTCTCAATCCATTCTCTGCCCAGCCTGTATTTGTGCTTGAGATTGCCCCGGCCCATGTGCAGGACCTTGCACTTGGCCTTGTTGAACTCCATGAGGTTTGCACGGGCCCATCTCTCAAGCCTGTCAAGGTCCCTCTGGATGGCATCCCTTCCCTCCAGGGGGTCAACTGCATCACACAGTGTGGTGTTATCGGCAAACCTGCTAAAGGTGCACTTGATCCAACTGTCCATGTCTACCTATGTTTCATTATGGGATCTCAAGAGCAATACTTACAAAAGAATTTTAAACAGTTCATTCATAACTCCAAAAACAGAAAAACAAATCAAGCTGTCATATCTTTTTGTGAAGTTCCAGCAGAATGTAGTACAACATATTTTGAGCAGAAGAGGAGCTGATATAATTCCAAGAGTCAGTGTAAGGCGAAAAAAAGTTGAAAAGGTAATATCTGAACACTAACAATGCTTACAATGAAGAAAGCATCACTTCAGAAAGAAAAGAAAACATTTCACCCACTGTACTTTAGACAACGGATATTTTGTACACTGAATTAAAAACAGAGAAATGTTATGGCAGCATCAGTGAAAGTACTAGTAAAGTTTGCCCTGGACTGCAAGCTGAGAATCTGTATCATACTTTCAGTGAGATCAGTGGGAGGACAAACTTGACACCATTCTTCAAGGCTAAATTTAGATCCCTTACTCAGTCAGTAGTGTCTTCAGTGCCAACAGAAGTCAGTTTTAAATATGCTTCTGTGATAACGTGTGCTTTAAAAGTCTTTTATACATACAAAGATGCAGAATCCAATCTTCACAAAAAGATAAATTTACTCCTCTAGAATTAAAAAAAAATAAATCTATTAAATAGACACGGATTTTGAAGATGTTTTCTCATTTGTCAAACGCTCACAAAGCTCACAAACCAGGGCAGCACCAGGAATTGTGACACAACTTTCTCATGTGGACCTGCAAAAGATCCTAATCCCAGCGTAAAGCGATTGCTACCTCTAGACAGTATTAGTAGCATAATCTGCATGCAACTACTGGGATGAGAAGTATTTTCCAAAGTCAGTTAATACAAAATAACACTATAGTAACTTGGTGCACCAACTTCTACCTAATGGGTCCTGACTATAAGTTGCAAGTCAATGCTGTAGGCCAACCATATGCAGAAGACAGCACTACCATATTGGCGCACAGGCCCATCTGAAAAAGATCAAGTGAAAATGTTTCAGGGGTAAGGCTGCAAACAAGCCACTGAACTCCGGCACTAATGCTAGGCCTTAAGATACTTCATTTGCAATATCAAGAGAGGATTAAAAGCATCACTATTTCTCCATAAGGTTTAGAGACCGAGCAATTTTCAAAATCTTATTCAGTTTGTGAAATAACTTGTTCGCAGTGCAGATGAACATTAATGTCTATCAGGCAACACCCAAATACCTAAAAACATCAGTGGAATTGTCTGCCAATAACAGCCAGTAAACATGCCTAAAGACCACAGTTTCTTTTCCTCCTCACTGTGTCCCACAAACGTTCTCCTTCACACTCCTGCCAAGTAAATCTGTTGCATTGCACAGCAACAGAATAATACTTGCCAATTTCTAGAGAGCGGAGCATACTTCTCCATTTAGTGTTTTACCTAATGGCCAGCAATGCAGTCAGGACATACAAAAATACCCCAAAGCCTTGACGTGTTAGGTCTTGAAAGATGGAAAGAACAAAGCATAACATTAAAGCTTTTTCTAACACATTTCTCCACATTTCTAGCAACTGCTCACTTTAAACTTGATTTGTTCAGAGCGCTCCTTGGCATTCACAAACACACTGTACACTAGAAAGCTGAGTATCAAGTCTTTCCCGCTCCTTCAGAATATCACTCAATCTACAACTGACACTAAACACCAAGCAATTCGTATTCAGATAAACCACTAACACCAAAAAAGCCATTTATATTCAGACTAGTCAACCGTATATTATCATATTAACCCAGCCTCAGCATTAGCAAAAAAAAACCCAACCCCAAATCAGCTAGGGTTGTTTTGGAACCAAACTTTTCTTTCTTTCTTTCTTTGTATTTATAGCATAGTCGGTCTTAAAGCAAAAACTTACAGGTAAAAACAAATTGCAGATGTTTCCAAAAGATAAGTAATTCCCTCAGGTAAACAACATATCTGGGGGAAAGGGACTGAAGAGAACCACACAGATGATGTCAGAATTGCCCAACTGATAAGTAGAAGGCCACGCTGTGTTTAGAAAAGGATCAGACAGAGATGTAATCCATCCACAAAATAGTTTTTTCTGTGGTTATTTATTCCTGGGCTGATAAGTTATCTAGCTTTATAAACCAAGGACTGATATTTTAGCTGGGGAGCAAGAATCTTGTCTTCCCTGTTATATTCTTCAGTATTGCCTACCCAGGTCTTCCTACTTTCTGTTCACATTAGAATTTGGATACAAATTTTCACATCTAGTGTGTAGCCAAATCCTGCCTCTGTTTTCAGTTAAAAATTAAAAAGGTGGTTGTTTTCGCTCCTCACCCACACCCATCTTTGTAATCTGAAATTCAGGCTAAGCTCTTTCTAGCTTGTACATCATAACTTTGACATACTCTATAAGGCCAAATTCTCTTCTACCCTTTGCATTTTTATTCTCTTTCAGGTATAACTCTCTAAATTACCTCACTACAGAAGGGAAAATAAAGAATTCTCGTGATGCCACTCACATTAATTTTTAGAGTGGATTATTAAAAATGGGTTTTCCTCACCTTCCAAGCCTACAAGTTTTAGAGAAGAATTCAATGATAGTAACGATTAGCTCTGGTTTTGTTTTCAAAACCTTAATTTTACACTTCTGCTGTCCTCTGTCCACAAAATGAAAGACTTCCCTGCTCTATATTATTTCTTACAAGAGACTAAACACTGACGAGATCAATAGTTAGCAACTTCAAGAGTAGGCAAATATCACCCACATTCTTCGACGGTTACAAAAGCAGAGGAAAGCTCTGTTTCTTCTCGACAATGAAACCCTTTCCCCTTTTCTCCTTTTTAATTAATGAAAAAGTAGCAGAACTGCTTAATAGTAACCAAAGAGTCTTTCCCTAACAGAGAGAAACAGATGGAGACTGAAGGGATGTGATTACCTGCATAAAAATAAAACTTTCTGAAAGGTTAAAAGGACCACTGCACCATATCATGTGAAAGCTCAGGTTCTCCAGGTCTAACACAAAAGCATACGCCTATATTCTAAAAATATTCCTAAAATAACATGCATTTCTTTAATGCAATGGAACAAAAAAGAAGAATACCATACATATGGCAAAGAAAAGCAACATATACCAACAAGGGTACAAATTGGTGGCCGAGACTGCAAACAAAGAGACGTGTCCAGTATGAGGTTAATCATTAATGCAGACTTACCTCCAGAAACTGGGGCATCCATGAAAACTGCTCCCATTTTTTCAACTGCTTTGGCTAATTCTTTTGAAACGGCAGGGTCTATAGTACTGGAATCTATTAGCAATGAGCCTTTCTTCACTTTCCTAAAGTAAAGATTAATTATTAAGTATTTGTTGCACAAGACATCTGCAACTATTACCAAGGCATTGGCTTTTCTCAGCATGATAAATACATGGACTCTTTTTGGTACACTAATAAACACAAAGTTTTAAACTCTATTGAGCAATATCTGCTCAATATGTGTACTCCTGAGTATGCGTACTGCACAATTTTGAATGACTCAAAACACAATAAAACCTGAACACAAAAAAGGATGTTCTTCCTAAACACTATTATAGAAAAAATTGACAAAAAATGGTGCACTAGGAAAATCTGCCATCATGCAAGCTTGAGCAATATATCAGATACAGATCATCTAAGATTCATTCTAAGCAGCTGAACTAAATGTTTACACAGCCTAAAATTTCATATATAACAACACAATTTTCTTCCTCTATATATCCAATATCTTAAGTTCTTACCGGAATAGCCTGATTGCATTTTTAATCATTGCTACAATTTCTTCTACATAAAGATCATAACTAACACCACAAAAGCTCACTGCAGATTTAAAGCAAAACACAGAGAAAAATGTTTTCCCCCGATAGCTAGTAAATTTAGGCAGAAGAATTGTATCCCAAACTGTAAAACACAGAAAGTTGTGTATGTGTTTAAAAAAATGCAATTAAAGTAATTTTTTTAATGCCCTCCACAACAAAAAATTGATTATATTTTTATCCTTCTTTCCATTCAATTGCACAGTGATTTAAAGTCCACTGGATCAGCCAACACCACAAAATCAAACAACATAATTTTTCAGTCATAAAAAGGTGAGTAATTTAAAGCTACACGACAGATGAAAACCCTTGGATGCTGTTGGCAGTACAGAGAATTTCACTGAATCAAATTATCCAGATAGCTAGAAGGTAAATACAGTTGTGGACCCCACTGTAGCTCCAGACTCAAATAGTGCCATGTATACAGAATTTGTCCTTTTCCAGAGAAGGGGTGAGCTGCTGCAGTTAGTTTGCAAATGAAAACCAGCGTAGAAGATACAGTACTCCATCATGTTCAGAACAAGGAGCAGCGGCACAGGCTCCTTGGTAGCACAGCAAGATGACCAAGTTAACCCTTAAACTCCCTACAGCATCAATGTTTTCTTCAGTAAAGCTTAAAAAGCTTCAGAGAATGATCAAAGTTAAACCATTCACCAGGGACCAGGTCACTTGGAGTGACAGTTAACCACTACTGTCAAATTACACTTCCTTCTCTCGAACATGGAGGCTGAGAAACTGCAGCAGCACAGAACTGCTTTCCACATCCTCTGTCCCCGCAGTATTTCCACATCTAGGTACTCAAAAGATTAACTGGCTGTATTACATCAGTAAGCACAGCCAGTCGGGTCTTCAAAGCATTGCCATCCATACAATTCTCCCACAGCTGTCTGCCCAGCTTTGCGGGACTGATCCAATTACTCCTCTTCCCTGAAGACTCTAAGCTACGGATATTTAGATCTGCTCAGTCCTACTTTGTGGGGAATTAAACTACGGACAGTAAGGGCAGGAAGCAACTATTACGTTCCATATTGGAAGGAGAATAGAAACTCCCTCTCCTCTATTTAATTTCTAATCACTGCACCTTAATATTGCCCACAATCCATAATCAAAAAAAGCTATCATCAGTTTTAGACAATCTACTGTACTTTTGCCTGCTGTATATTTCCTCCTTTACATTATTAACCTGGATAGCAGGAAGATCCTACATGATCCTCAAAGGTATTCAGTAGCCTTAGTCAGCCTGCTAGGAGCAGTGAACCAGTGGCAAGAAAAGCCTTTTAAATACTATTTATTTTTTAATTTGGCAAGTCCAAAAACTCTGAGTATTACAATTCGGCAAACTACAGGTTTTAGGCTCAGTGGAAATCCCTCCGCCAAAGTTAAAATACACGGTTTCAGATTAAACAGACTCTTTAGATATTCTCTTGTGTAATAAACAGATAATAAGAGTAGAAATCAGTAGAGCCTTGTCAGCTATTCTATGTTAATGCAATTTTATACTATGAGACACAATGGCATCTCTTCAGAACATTTCAATTATGGGATTTCAAGTTAAAGAAAAAAGTATTTGAGCAAATAATTGTTGCCAACAAGTATTCTAGTTATACTCGTCTATAATACATTACAGTAAAAGAAACATGCAACTGAGAAGGTAAATAATAGCCAGTTAAGCTGTCTCAAATTCACATAGATTATGATTCTACTGAAAATAAAATCAAGACTTTAGCCATAAGCCATTCAAAAGCAAGCACAGCTTAAGAGAACTCCTGTAATTAGAAATATCAATAGTGACAAAACAGAGGAGAACATCAGTTTAAGTGCCCTGAAGGCACCACAAGAGTTACAGCAACAGCGATTGTTTGACAAACTGTGTAACGCAGCCTTGAGTAGGAGTGGGAATTCTCCATACTACAGCAAATTCTTACTTCAGAATTCCATTTGCTCCTGTGTAAACTTCTATCGCATTGGGACTAGAAGGCAGCATGGTAATAATTCTGTCTGCTTTTTCTGCTACGTCTGCTGGGGAATCTGTTACCTTTTAAAGAAAAAAAAAATACAAGTGCTTACATATCCTGAAAAAGAAATGTCAAACACGTTTGCTGAGTTTGTTTTTAATATTTGCAGGTCACCAGTCACAACTGAGTTAGGCAAAAAATTAGAACACAAGACAAACTCTGCCCTCCTAATGGAAATGTCAATTAATTGGATCCAGCAACAGAAAAATAAAAAAAAAAAATTGAAAAGGATGTCATGTCACAGACGTTTCTCCAGAAGATCCATTAATGGGGATGCTGCCATCCCACCAACCCATTCATGAATCTTCCGTTCATTATAAACCATGCACCTATACAAAATATTGCTCTACACTGTTTCTAAGGAGAGACAGCACTAAGGATGACAAAAATCTCACTTTTTCCCTTGGCTTATATATAGCATTGGAAGAGAGGAAGACTGAGGAAAAAAGAAAAAAAGGCTTTATGCACCTCTGAACCTGCTCTTAAGAAAATCAGATAAACTAAATTATGATTCTCACAATATTATGGCTGACATTTTCAAAAAAAGAACATTATCAGATCAAGCATACTTCACCAAAAATGGCTGAATATGTTTCAAAATATATTGTTCGCTATTTGTTGTTAAATAAGCATACCTAACTTACCTTTCCCAGCTCATTCTCAGAGGCAGGCAGTATGGTATTTAAGATACATACACTGCAAGTGAAATAGTGACAGCTGAAGTACTGAGTTTTGCCAATGAACTCTAAGAACCCAGAGTTTTACCCAGAAGGCATTTGCCACTAATATTTTTGTCCAATACCACTTTTAAATAATTCATTTCTTTAAAAAATGCATTGTTAATACATTCGTAGTTAAGGGAAAACAGCAACAAAAAACTACAGCTTATTCTGTTATCTTCAGCCCACAAGGATCAAATCTGATTTCACTCATTCAGGTAGTTTTACTGAAAGGAACCGGGTTCCAAGCAGGAAGCAAGACGAGCAGAAAGTAGATTTTGTTTGTGGATAGGGTTTGTCGTATTGTATTTATTTTCTAGTTATTGTTACTGAATGATGAAGAGGAACCTCAATATTACAATGATCTATTCTGCTAGCTACAATGTATGTCTTGGGTTTTTAAACTTTAAGAAATGTCTTAAGCAAAATTTTATATGCAGTTATTAGTCAGTGTGAATAAATTAGAATTTCTGTATCACATGGCTTTAGGGTTAAAGAAACTGCTGTTCAACAGCTACCTCAAAAACTGGTTCCTTTCCATAACGTAGACAAATCAACAAATTGGTGACCTTGTTTCACCATTCGTTATCTATTTTTAACTACAGGTAATTGTTACCATTTTTGTTAGCTTGGATACTAAAGACACTTATGTAAATATATTATTTTTTACATACAATGATTTTGTATGGTCTCAGCATCAAAGAAAGCAAGGTATATACACATTTGTAAGAAATGCTGGATAATATCATGAAGGATTTCTGGGATGTAGCATGATAAACTTCTTGATTTCTGTTCTACTTACTGTAAAACAGAAAAGAGAAGACTGTATACATCCACTGAGCAAAGCTCTCAGAAAAAAAAATAAGTAAAGAAACTGGCATAGACAGGACTTAGAAACATGCAGGTTTTGTTTTGAAAGAGTAAGTTAATACTACACAAAACATCTGGTATAACACACAGTTATAAAAGGAAACATACTCTAGTCCTAAGACAAAGGATAGGACCAACAAATGAGGTAATTATAAGTAGAAAAGCTTCTATACACAATCAGTTAATATTATGACTTACTTCCCCGGAGACCGGAGAGTCTAGCGCTTTATATAGGAGTATGACACCTTTGTCTTTAGTTCTGAGTACCTCTGGTAAGGTTCTGTCCCAAGGTGTATTATTAGATGAGGAGAGAGGAAGTAAGTAGCAAAAAAAAAAAAGGAATTAAAGTGGGAATTGTTATTCTTGGCTTTTTGGTACTGTAACAAATATGATTAATAATCCCAGAGGAAACCTACCTACCTGGTCCAACAAGCAGCATACAAAACAATTTTTTATTTGGGACTTCCTGTCTCAGAAATAAAGTTGAATGATTTGAAAGCTATTAAGAAACATTAAGCATGTGGAATTCTTAAGAATACGTGTGTAACTAAAAAATATACCAAATTCTAATTGCTGATTACTAACATAATCCATACTGGCTCAGAGTAGCAGCCCAGCAAGTTCTGTAAATGTTCTGATGCCAGTTCAAGCAATCTTCTGCAATATGAAACTGGATACAGGAGACTTTTCTTCATACTGTTCATTGGTTTATGCCCTTCCATATATGCTTCTGCTTATGTTTGTTCCAAAATGCTTCCCTATTTTTTCCTTTATGATAAGTCAATCAACAATTCTGTTTGCCTGAAATGCCATTCTCACTGAAGAATGCTCTATTTTTATGCTGCTTTATGCAACAGATTACTTCAGTAACACTCTCAAACTTCCAAATTTGAGATACACTTCAAAGATATGTAAACTGAAGCAAAGCAACTGTGACATAAGTGCATTGGGCTGTGTGAGAAAGAAAGTGGTAACTATGAGGAAGGGGAAAGAGACAGTGCGGTGTGGAGGCAGCCTACTTGCTCACAGCACCGTTCAGTATTCTCCCTTGTTTGTAGCCTTTCAGCTTCTTCCAAGTTTCACCCCAAGTGGTTCCGTATGCTCCTGCTCAGCCAGTTTTGCCTTACTACTCGCCATCAGCAGGCAGGTGGCTGCCTCCTGATGTATACTACCTCCCAGCTCTTTACTTCACAGGCTCAAGAAAGTGGAGTCACAGAATATGAAGACTTAAGATCAAATATCCTTCATCCTCCACACACCTTAGTAGTAACACTGACTTTAAACAACTGACATTTGACAACATTTACTGTCTCTTGGGGGGCATGTTTTCACCTCTGTAACACTCCTGATCATTTTACCCTAGCAGCCAGACCAAAGCGAAAGCAGCCCTAGGAGCCCAATGTTCCTTCTACACTAGCTTCTACAATGCCCCCTGGAGCCACAAGTTTCTAAGTCCTGAAAAAAATGCTGGGGTAGGCTTTACACCTATAGATCAAGAAGAGGAAGTTATGTTCACATATTTTCTTTAAGTGTGTTTTATTTGTATTTAAGCCTACCCATGTATTCTTCTAGTGATTTACAATCTTAAAACTTAGTTTTGGCTTTATTTTTAAAAGCATTACAGTTCACCTTTAATATCATATGTTAAGTCTTGCAGTGGATGCCAAGGATTCTATTACTATGACAATCAGTTATCCAAATGGGCAGCCACAGCAAAGAGGTCCCACTGCAGAACATGAATTAAAACCACACCTAATTGTTTAAAACAGACTTCCTTTCCATTTGCCCAGCCTCCTACTCAAGACAGGTCTGGTTCATGCCTGAGGGTCTCAGCTGCTTTAACAAAATAAAAACAGTAGCTAGGAAAACAAGCCAAAAAGCTTACTTTCCCACTTAAGGCCAAGATTCTGTAATTATTCAGGAGGAGCTGTTAATTATCAACAGGTACATTTTATCATTTTATCTTTCAGGAATCTTGACATTACCTCATTATTTAAAACAGCTGCAATTAGCTCGCATAGCTTAGACTTTCAAGTCATACAATGCCTCTATCTAGATCTACCTACAATTTCCGTGCCACCACTGGAAAACTTCCTCCTATCCTCTACACTGTCATATCAGACTACTATTTTTGCATTAGTTTCTCCTTACGTTAGTATAGTACAGTTTCTACTGTACTGTAGAAACTAAAGAATATACTCAAGTAAGCAACTACTGTAGCTTTGAAGTATGTCAAAACATTCAGATACGTTTCAGACACTTAAAAAAGACAGCCCCAACCATCTGAGAGACTGGGTGTATTAACAGATCAACAAAAGCAATAGCACTGACTGGAAGGGGGCCAAGCTTTTGCACGTGTGTGGCAGGAAGGCAAACCTCCTTAATGTGATCAATTTCCTTCCCTCCTTTTTCCTTTTCATTCCTTCCTCTTCTCTCACCATAACCTTCCTCATCCCCAAGAGAACAGCACTTAAATGATTAGATTTTTCCCCTGCTCCTGAGGACTGCAGCTTGAAGCAGCAGGAAAGCTTGTATGTCCCTATAACCCTTACAGCTATGCCAGCAAGAATTTTTAACTAGGGTCATCTAATCTGAAAAGGTCAAAGTAGGAACCAGATGAAAAGCAGCCCACTGGCCATCTAGACCTGGAGGAGGGGGAAGCAGGAGAAAGACGGACGTGAAAGAACAGGCCATCAACCTACTCTCATAAAAACGGGAAAAAAAACAGCTAGAGAAGTCCAACAAGGCAGCAGTTCTGGCTAACAGCATGAAAGTGACTTAGGGTAGAATCATGACTTTGCTCCAAGCTAAACCTCCCAGATTCAGGTTGTGTTCACTAAGCTGTTTTAGTTCCAATTTTGATCTTAACCAAGAAAAAAACAGATTATTTAAAAGTATCGCATGCAAGAACCATTCAAAACATACAGTTATTGCTGGAATAAAGAAAGTCTATTACTATACCTGAGCACCCAAGTCTTGAAATTCTTTGCAAGCTTCTGGGAACACATCATATGCAATAACTGGATATCCGTGTTTTACTAGGTTTTTTGCCATTGGATTTCCCATGTTACCCAGCCCAATGAATCCAACTGGGGTTTTGGAAGCCATTGTCCTAGAACACACTGATTTCAAAACAATATTAATCAATATATTTGTATTTTAGAATAATGCATAACAATGACGTAACAAAAGCTATCACGTAATCTGTTTGCACTAACTTAGGCAACTTAAATAGTTAAACTGAAAAAGGGCAGAAATGTGATTCCTATTCCACATAATTTAGATTATAGCTCACACTGGGCCACAAATACCATTCCTGAATGATATTATACATAGCAAATAAAATTATTTTAATTAGAAAAATGTGAGTGTTTCAAAAAAGTATATTAATAATCAAACTTGAGCAACATCCCTGAAAGCTGAGGTCTGAGCTTCAGTCTGAGAGGAGATCGAACACAGACTTAAAATACGCAGGCTTGTCTCTGTGCCTAAATAAGAAACTGGAAATGCAAAATCAAACTCTACATATATTTTACAGACTCCTTATTCGCAAGTTTGGTTGCAGCCCTGGGATTTAGCACCTGTTCTCTAGAAATGGACTGAGGCTGTCACTTTACTTCATGCAGCCCCTCACAGATAATTAGTGGACTATTCTGACCCTGCACCCAGATATCAACCACAAACCTAACAGTCTCACTAATAAATCATTGCCAGTTCCTTGAGTCATGTAATCACCTGCACTATAATTTAAAAGCAAATACTGAAAACTAGAAAAAACCAGAGTATAAATACGAAATGTGAAGTCTTTACAGGAATAACCACCATATTCTACTTGCTGTGCTACCAAGGCAGAACTACAAAGCATAATCTACATCCTACAGAAAACACTACAGCTTCAGTCAGTTACTTTTTACAAGTAGTTAGCGAGTATCAAATGCTGGACAGTAAATAGCGCTGCAGGCATCCATCTACCACAGTCACTGCCTCATCACTCTAAATACTCCTAATCCAAAGGCAGCACAATTTGGCAGTGCCAAGATTTGCTGATTGCATAAAATAATTTCTCTTTTACAGTAAAGGAAAAAGTTCTGCAGAATGAATACTAAGGCATGTGGCAACTAAGCAGCAAGAAACAGGGCTGACTATAGAACTACTGCAACTCTGAAGTGCACAGACAGAAAATGTGCCTAAGCTAGATCCAAACTCTAAGAGGTCTCCATGCTTAGCAAAGAATCCTCTCTAGGCCAATAACACTTGATTAATCATTTTAAAGCCGTCCTGAGTCTAAGCTCCTTCTTAGCCAGCAATGGTCATGCTCTTTCATCTGCAGCACTATTTTGGAAGCGCCACATTTAATAAATCTGGTTCGTTGAGAGAACTTTGGTCTGAGACAGTTTCCACAGACGCCTGCAGCAATGACATAGCTAGAGAAGCGGCACAATTTAAAAGAAAACTGCACTGGGAAAACGCTTAATGTAAACTGAGATAAGTCAGGAAAAGAGCATATTGCTTTTTTAAGAAGTGCTAGATGTCACATCTAGGAAACAAATTAACAAAGCCTAAAACACCATCATCAGCCATAGTAATCATCTTGGAGTCTTTTCTTCTCATAGTTTCTATGAGTCAGTCTTCCCCAATATATCACTTACACTAACCTAAAACTGCTCCTTTTGCTAGTCCAAAGCTTCCATCTTCCTGTGGAGGTTCAACTCCTGGTTTTCAGCATTTTTCTCTCTCTACCCCTTAACAGCAGTGGATCTCATTTACCTTGACTTCAGTAAAGCTTTCAAAACAGTCTCCTCTAGTATCCTGGTAGACATAGGGCAACATATGCACTGGACTGCAAGACTGCCTGATGGAAGAAATATTGTCTGGACTGTTGATCTTCAACAACAGTGACCACTGGTTCAAAGACCAGCAATAGCCTCTTATGTGTGATGTTCCTCATGGGTCAATACTGGGGCCACTGCTGCTTAAAAATTTCATCCATGACTGTGATGACAGGACATTAAGCATCCTCAGCAAGGTCACTAATTATACCAAACTGGGGGAAATGGCAGAAAAACTGCAGGGGAGGGCTACCATTCAGAAAGACCGGAGAAATGGGCCTCAAGAAGTTCAACAAAGACAAACACAATGTCCTGTACTTGGGGCAGGAGACGTCAATGCAGGCTGAGGGCTGGCTAGACAGGTTGCAGCTCTGCTGAAAAGGACCTATGGATTCCCCTAGACAACAGTTGAGCCTGAGTCAGTAGCGCATCCTTGCAGCAAAAGGTGAATTACATACTGCCCTACGTTAGCAAGAGCATAGCCAACAAGTCAAAAAAATCAGTGATTCCACTCTACGCAGCACAAATACACAAGAGATGTGATCACACTGCAGACAGCCCAGTAGACATCAATTAAGATGACTGAGGAGCTGGAGAATATGGCGTATGAGCAGAGGCTAAGGGAACTGTCTTTGCTTAGCCTGGAGAAGCAAAGGTTAATTGCAGTCTTCCACTACCTATGGAGCGGGAGGGAAGAAAAGTTACAGAGCAAATGAAGCCAGATTCTTCACAGAGGTGCACAACAATAGGACATGGGTAAATGGCCAAAAGCTGCAGGAAGGGAAATTCCGGTCAGAAATAAGAAAAGCATCCCTGATGAGGAGAAAGGTTCTGCACTGTAACAGGCTGCACAGAGAAGTGGTGGAACCTCCACCCTTTGAGCAACCTTGGAGCACCCTGAGCAACCTGATCTAGCTTTACAGTTAGCCCTGCTTCCAAACCTCAGTTTTCCTTGTTTCTGTGAGTTCCAAGTAACCTAATCAGAAGCACAAATCTGGCTACCATGTCTAGGCCCACTCTTGCAGACTCTTCACTTTTATTCTGATCTCTTCCTTTCTCACACAATCTCATCGTCATCTGACCAGCACCTCAAACTAAACATCAAGAAATCTCTTAATCATCTTCAGAAAATTTTCTCGATATCTTTTTTTATATCAGTGCTGACACCAGCAGTGATGCCTGTCACTCATACCTACAGCCTAGAAGACTCAGCCATGATCTGCTTAAATCTCATTGATTCCTCCTTCATCGTATCTGAAGTCTCAGCTACCTCAGCAGCTGGCCACCTGCCTCAACTTAACAGACATAATCTTGCCTTGGTCTTCATGGAAATACTGGGAATTGAGAAAGACATTCTGCCCATGCTACTTTCTCTCACTCCTTCTCTGCATCCTGCCTTAGTTTTCTCTACCATGTCATGTAAGACTGCTTTGCTTCGATGAGTTTTCACAGCTATCATCACGTCTTATTACTAAGACATCAATTGGTAATTGGACTGCAATGACAGGCCTACTGCCAAGCATTTTTATTACTTCTCTAAGGCAGCTCTTCACAATGTAAATATCCATGAAACTAACTCATTCTTCTATTATAAGGCCTTCCTTAAAAGTCTTCATTTTGCAATACCCCTAGAAGGCATAGCAACAGTTAGGCTGGAATACGAGGCAACATGCTGATTGGTATTATTAGTTTTGTGTCACTGTATTCTATTATTTCCCCTTTTGTCTGTCTCTGTTGATCTCCTCTTGTCTTAGTTCATGAATCATGGACCATTTTCTGTTCTGTGCTAACTAGAACATACTCAAATCCACAGGAATTGGGACCTGTTAGAGAAACAGTCCAATTCTTGACTGAGTTTTTGACTTCTTAGTTTGGTTGAACTTCTCACAGTCCGGTGTTATATCAGCCACTTTAAAATGACATAATTTGATTAATAGCTTTGAAAAACCTCCAGATCCCCAGGTACTCAAACACTGGAAAACTGCTTTAAAGGACTGATGAAATTAGCTCACACACATACCTAATAGAGCTGATTTCAACTACATTTGAATCAACTGATTCAGAACCATGGCATATTTTTTAATGACTAGTTAAGACACTGGGGGTTCGCTAAACAGAGGATGTTTAAGAAGACACAGTTTTTCACATCTTCATATTAGACGAAACTCTACAGGCACTATCAGGGAAAGTAACGTCCAGCTTGAATATCCAGGCACTGTTTACCTTTTGATACATGGCTCAGGCTCAGTTTTGAAGTAACTGTATAATTCAAGCATCTAAGGACTGATATTCTGGAAACCCACATACATGTACGCTTAACTAATCCCATCAGCTGTATAAGCACTTGCAGAAACTGTCCCTGTGGTATTGAGTCCATTTTACTTCAACCATAAAATCTACAGTAACCTGCTGCAATCACATGGCTGGAAAAATCCCCAGTCCACATTCAACTTCTAACAGAGGGCACAACATCACAAGTAGGAACAATAGAAGCTGCTTTAAAAATAATCACTCATACCACTCGCAACTAATTCTCCTTCACCAGGAACAGAACCAGCAACATAGGTTAATCTATAGATCAAGTTAATTGTGAGCAAAACCAGCTACAATGACTCCAAAGAATTTGGGGTTTTTCCAGGAGATTATTCATTATTCTCTTGAGGGAATGTGTGCTCACAAAGCCTTGTGCCTATGAACATTCCATTAATGAGGAGGATCAACTTATGACCCTCTTGCCATATTGGGGGCTTAGGGACAACACAGATAAAAATGTTTTGCTTTGAAAAGTAAGCCTACAATAGAAACACTTGACCTAAACTACAATTTCATGAGAATTTTACCTTAAAGATAATTTAATTAAAAAATCAGCAAGACTTTATGAATCTCTGAATACCTCTTCTTGGACAAAACACATCCATTAAGAGAGTAAATTCAGAAATGCACTGCTTGCAATCCTGGCCTTTCAGTGACCTAAAACTTGTCTTTGCAAGCTTCTATGTAAGCATACTGAAGGCAATTTTCTTTTTAACCCGAATAATGACAGTTGCAAGTTTAGATCATTTCAGACGTTTACATTTAATTTTACACTATCTCCCAAACTAATGACTCTCAGTTTCAAGAAAGAATTTTAGCTCCAGTGGTACCTTGAATTCACTGCAAATACTAGGCTGCACAGACACTATAATATGCAGTGCAGATGACCTCTCTTCGTATTCAAACAAAAAGGAACTAACAGCTGAATAGGACCACAGACAGTAGAGCTGGAAAAGGTCCGATACGCTTGTGTTCTGAAAGAAAGCACAGTCTAACTGGCCAAGAACAGGACTGAGAAACCAGTAACTCTCAAATTGTAATCTCAACTATATTAGTTACTTTTTGGCTTTATAAAATCTATTTTGAACCGTGTTCACCAAAATGCCTAGCTCCTGGGATGGAATCCCTAGTTCCACTGTCAAATGAAACTGACAAATCTGGCACAAGGGATAACAGCGCACATGTTCCTGTCCCCCATAAATTTCCTAACCAGAGTGGTTACAAGTCATATTAATATTCTCAGCCTCTCTGGATCAGTGAATATTGAGCTCTTTTCCAACCCCGCAGGTGAAATTTAACAGGAGCCTGGGAAGATGCCCAGAGGAAGCTCAGCTACTGAAGTTGCTGGTTTTGCTCAGGACTTTATGAGAAAGTACAGTTACATATTATGTAACTTGACAAGGAGAGGGAAACATGATGACAATTTAATTTGAGACACTAAATGGAGGATTTTGACGCTGATTTAGCATTTCAGGTTCTGGTACAACAGAAACACCATCCCTTTTCTCCTTCCTGCTTTGACAGAAAGGATCAGAGAGAGCTTCTGTGTTTGGTGCAGACTTCTCTATGGAAGCTCATAAAGCCTAGAACTAGATCCTGGAAGGAACTAGATGGAGAAACATAGAAGTTAGAGAGGCCAGCTATACACGGGCAGAATCAGGTCTTTCTGCTCCTAGAAGCTTTTACCAATGGAATTTAAATTGCCCCAGGGTCACAGGCTTTTAAAGGTTATGCAATGATTTTGGGAACTGCACTCTACCAAAATCATAATTTAAGAAGATTACAAGACTCTAAACTTGGCCAGCTTTACATTCAAAACATCCCACTTGCTTTTTCCTTGCCTCTGTAAAGGTCTGCTGATGAAAAACAGACATGCTATCTTGTAACAGTCAGGGTCTTCTTACCTCATTTTTCTTATCTGTAGCTGTACCTCATTAAACATTTGCTAATACATTAAAGACAAAAACATGTAGTATGCACTTTTCATCCAAAACAGAATATCCAGTGTACACTTGATCCCTTAATTATGTGCTGGACTTTAGAGCAGCAGGTCTTTCTGTCATAATTCTTGCTTAGTAATTAATGTTTCTCTGCACCAGAGCATGGAATCATTCGACAGTTCAAAAACAGCTCCTGCAGCAACAGAAGTACTATTTAACCGTTAACTGAACGGGTCTCCACTACTCATCCAAAACTATTTGTAACGACGTTTTCATTCTCTAGCAGGGTACTGTCTTCTTTGATGAACAGCTCCCTCAGCTGACGAGTCTTCATTTACCAGAAAATCTTCCTTTCTCAGCCACGATACCTCACTAACTCCCTCTCCATCCTCCCTAGCAGTGCCCAGGAAGGATTTCTCCACATCCATCAAAAAATGTATTTTTAAGCAAGGTCATATACACCCTCTTCATCAAGCACCTTTGCCACCGACTGCCAGCTGCAGATCAGACGACTACACGGTCTCTATCCAACGCACTAATACACAAACACACATACCCAAGATGCTCCTCCAGAAATTTGCCCTCCGCTATTTTCCTCCTAAATGTTCCCTGGGATAAACACACAGAAGAAACAATCCACCACAGTCTGCATCAGCTGCAAGGAGCAACTGACCAAGTAACTAAGGAGCATTCAATAAGCAAAAAAAGACAGCCCGCTCGCTAACCAAGCTGTGGTGTTGGACAGCTTACAGAAGCAGACCTCCTTCACTAGGATGGCGTTTCACTCAGAATGACAGTGGATGAAATCACTACTCAAAGGACAACTATTGGACTACTGAAAACTAAGAGAAGGATGGCAAATGTAATAAACGCATTAGAGATTGGGAAACCTCAACATATAACTAAGCAGCAGAGCTTAGCAGTTAAGAAGGCTTAATGCTCAGACCTTCATCCCATAACCACTTCTCAGAGTCAACAGGGCTTTCAGCGCAGTCACTACTGACTAAGTAAGTCAGAGTTTAAATGCTGTAGGTGAAATTGTTTCATGGAAGTTTCTTGGGAGAGTCACAATTTCTCCTTAGACTTGGTCACAGTTTCTCACTCAGGTCTTCAGGCAAAGACAAACTATATTTTTCAACTTTAAGGGCCAGTGTAGTGCTTTGGGTTGCTTTTCACACCAAGAAACGAGACCCTTCCATCTTCTCTACATTAAACATGACCATTGGAGTATTGACCAAGACAGCGGATTTGAAAGGTCTTGCAGAAATATCTGACAGCTACCATACATAAATACACTGAAAGCTACTGTTTTCAATTGCGGTATCACAGAAGATCTTAAATACACAAACAGGTCTCCTGTATTTAACTTTACTGGCACGTGACCAATACGCCAGCTGCACCTGAGCTATTACTTAGCACAACACCAGAGCTACAACTATAAAAAATCCATGCATTAGCAGAACAGAGACAGTCAAGCAAAAATAACACTGAAACCTAATTTCAAAATTAAGTGCCGAGCACTTTTCATCAATTGGTTTAAATGAGGTTTAGAGTGCAATTGCAGTTTTGAAGTTGCCTAAAAGTAATTAAATAAATCCTGAAACCCTTTGTTAAGTGTCAAGATTTTAGAATCATATACTATTTCAAATAATCTATTTCTTCCACTTCACTACTCGAAAAGTCTTCACCTATTTGTCTGTTTGAAGCCTAACTATACAGTAAGATACACAAGCAACAGACTGTCCTTGAAACGGCATTGGAAAGACTGCTGAAGATATATTTTCAATTATCTACGACAGCAGCTAAAATACTTGGAAACAGCAGCGTGATTTCCAACTTAAAAGAGGAAAAGGTTTGGGCTGCCGTTCTGCAAGCGCGTTCTTCCTTCGCTTGTGCTGACAGGACGTCTGCAGGTGTCTGCTGCTTCCACCCAGGAGCCCACGAACCAGCCACGTGTGCGAGTGAGGGCCTGCGGAGCGAGAATAGGGCGAAGCGCCGCGGGATTCACCTTCAGTTTCAGGAAAATAACTGGTTACAGCGATTGAGAGGGCTGAACCGCTGCCTAACCGAGGTGACAGGTACTGCTAACTGGCGCCACACGCAGCACCCGCCGGCTCTGACGATTTCCAGGCACGCTATTTTAAACAACCGAGGGAAAACGTTTATCGAGCTAAGCCGCTCCGAAGCTCCACTACGGCCTCCAATAACGCAGCAGCGGGAGCCGCTTCGCCGTACCAGCGATGCCCCCCGCCCCAGCGCTCCCCCGGGGGGTCCCTCACCGGCGGCGCTGCACGGTGGGGCGGCTCCGGGGCCCGCCAGGCGCGGAGCCGGGCCCGTCGGGCGCGGAGGGCCC
>Ga0065711_1000362_pt1 | contig 137427 bp, 121 predicted proteins | sample Hoacrofraction12_FD_59098 | JGI IMG/M metagenome (GOLD analysis project Ga0065711, IMG submission 59098) | Hoatzin crop microbial communities from Cojedes, Venezuela - Epithelial fraction 12 v2 (version 2) | ecosystem: Host-associated > Birds > Digestive system > Esophagus > Crop | place... | reverse complement strand
GCCGTTTTTCAATCAAAAACGACTGAGATATTTTTGAAAACGACTGGGAAATTTTTGTAAACGACTCGTTTTTGAAAAAAGACCCTAAAAAACACCCTAAAAAAACGTGCGATTTTGGTCGCTAAAAAATTTTTTGGCGAAAAAAATCGAAAAATAACGCATCGAAAAACGTTAAATTTTAGCGAGAATTTACACGATTTGACAAATTTTAACTATCGTCGCGCGACCCTTTTTTAGGTCTTTTTCTTTGAGTTTTTGAGTGGAATTTTTGGTTGTTTCTTTTGGATTTTTTTTGAGTTTCTCGTGGATTTTTTTTGCGTTTTTTATGGATTATTTTTCGGTTTTATATGGAAGATTTTTCTCTTTTTCGTGGAATCGTTTTTCAGAAGAATAGGGTAGTGCAAAAAAAAGGGACTGCAACGTGAAGTTGCAATCCCTTTCCGAATTAGATGCGTTAGGTTTTTTATTTCACAACGACTTTTTTGCCGTTGATGATGTATATACCCTTGTCGAGACGCTGTTGGTTAGCGTTCGGAATCAGTCTGCCTTGAAGGTCGTACACCTTGTTGTTTGCTGGTTTTGCGGCATCTATGTTTCCGATTGCCGTCGTTGTTTGATCCTCGAAGGCAATCGCCAGTTGTTTTGCGGTAGCAGCGCTCTCGTTGATGGCTTTGAAATAGGAGCGGAATGGGTTTACGTTAGCGCTGGATGTGAGTTCGAAATTGTTTCCAGCGTCGTTCATAACGTAGATGTCGGTAAACGATTGTTCTACTTCATTGCCCACGAAGACGTAATTGTCGCGACTTGTCATCGAAATGCCTTCGGTTACGACGTTCGCATTGGTTGCGCTGAATGTGATGTCCTTGTTTCGGAGATCCCAAGCGCTTCCCCAGTAGTCGTCGGGCACTGCGATGATGTAAGGATGATTGGCTTTGAGTTCGTTGATGTGGCGGAAGTAGATTGTTTCTCCATCTTCTGCGCCGAAATCGTAGATCCACAGATTCTTGCCAGTGTCAGATTTGGTGTGGAACCAGTCGATTGTCTTTGCATCTTGCTTGATTGTTTGCGCAGCGAACGGCAGCGTGATGGTGCTCCATCCGTCTTTCGATGTTCCGTTGTGTCCTTTGTCGAACTGTCGCGTGTAACTAATTTCGGCAGCCGTAAATCCTTGTGGCGTATAGAAGTCGTATCCGTCTTGCAGATTGATGGTTTCGGCATTTTTTCCGATGACGACGTTTTTGCCATCGAGTCCGTTGACGGCAGTTTCGTTGTCGGCAAAGAAATAGAGTGTGTTAGGATTAGCGTTAGGTGTGACGCTGTTGACGATGGAAGTGATGCCTTCGAACGATACAGCTGCAGCATCGTCTGGAATAGTCATGCTTGCTTCAGGTTTAATTCCCGTTCTTGTGCCGTCAGAAGTCCACTTGACGAGTCCATGTTTGATGGTATAGATTTTTGATTCGCCTTTTTTGATGAGGTTTTTGAGTGAATCGTTTTCGTTTTTGCCGTAGATGTTGAGCGAATAGCGCGATTCGTATGCGAGATTATCGAATTCGAAGTAGAGCGTTTTCGTTTCTCCAGCTTGGATTGTAAGCGATTGATTTTTGTAGGTAATCATTTCGCCGCCATCGTCGGTCACGATGAAGAACGGAGCCAGCACGTATTTGGCGTATTCGCCGTCACCGTTGTTTGTAATATCTACTTTGAATTTTGCGTGGCTGTCGTATATGATTTTATTTTCTTCATCTGCGCCCACAGCGCTAATCTCTACGCTCAGATTCATCTTGGAAGTAGATGCTTCGTCGATGGTAACCATTCCTGTTCCATTGATTTTCTCACCGCCGTAGCTGCTGTCGTAGAGAGAAAGCTGGGCAGTTTTTTCGCCAGCGTTTTGTGGTGTGAAGTTGAATGTAACGTCTTTCGATGCTCCGCCAGCGACTTCTGCTTCTACTACGGTGAAATATTCGCCGTATTCGTCGATTTGTTCGTTGGTTAGATAGAAATAAAGTTTGCCATTGAAGCGATCTTCGCTATTGTTTGTTACGGTTACGGTGCATTGTTCTTTCACACCAACTTTTTCTCCGCCTGTAAAGCGGAAGTTAGACGCTGTTAGGTCGTTGAGAGGATGCTGTACGAATGTTGCCGTTGTGGCAGTCATGGTGATTTCGAGGTAATATCTGTCGCTCTCGAGCATGGGCAGCCATTCTGTTCCGTCGGAAAGTTTGCAGACGGGCACGATTTTGTAAGTGCCAGTCAGCCCTTTAGCGAAAGTATATGATTGAGTGTCGGTTGAAGAAGGCCAAGAGTCGGTTGTAGAAAGCGATGAACTGGCGTAAGAAGTGCTCATAATCAGTTCAACGAAGTTGCCTTCCATGTCGTAGAGTGCGATGCCGCGATAGTATTTTGTGCCGTCGTCGATGTGATCTTCGGCAACCACCTTGATATATTTACGTTTTGTCAGTTTGAATCCTTCGCTTTCCGAGTCGCGTGAGAAATAACTGGAGTTGCTCCATGGGTACATATTATAGACAGTCAGTCGGTGGTCAACTTCTTCTGTGTCGCCCGACGAGCTGGAGCCTGTAAAACCTGGTGTTATTCCGATGATTGCGGTTTGGTCGATGTTATATCCTTCGCTGCTGGATGAACCACCGATGCCACTTTCTCTTGGATTGAGGATTGAAAGTTGGAAGAAACCGTCGCCCATTCCTCCCCATCCCCAATTGATGTGGAAGTAATCACCGTATTCAAAACCATCGCATACGAACGAATGACCGCCGCCACTGCCTGCTCGTCCATTGTAAATCATTGGGCGTCCTGCAGCTAATTCTTGATAGATGAGCTCTTCCCAAGCGTCTTGGTCGTAGTCTGAGCGATAAACAAGCTTGGCATCGTAGTCGAAATAGTTGTTTAAGGCGATTGGAATCTTTGGATCGGAAGTGCCAGATGCGGTTTTTCCATATTGCATTTCAGCAGCACAACCTGCGTAAAGCATGAGCCACGACACTGCTTCGGTGTATTCTTCTGACTCAGCGCCAGTATAGGTGTCGCGCATGTGTTCCCAGTCGAACGATCTCACTGGAAGCGCATCGGTTTCGAATGTTCCGTATTCGTAATTGCCTAAGTAATATGAAACAGAATAGGAAGGTATTTCCTTAGAGCTTTGCGCTGGATGTTTATGATAGTTCATTACTTGGCACATTGCAGTGGCAACGCATCCTGTATAAGCGCGTTCGGATGTGGTGTCGTTGTCTTCGACATTCATAAACTGTGGACAGTGATTCCAATAAGGCGTTGCCTGATCCCATTTCGTGGTAATCAGTGGTGAGATAGCATCGCGTGTTGCTTTTTTCTCACGTTTAGGCGCCGCCAATCGTGCTGCAGCAGTGGCGTCATCCATTTGGTCGAGCGCTTTAATCTGCTGTGCGTATCCATCGAGCCATGCTTTCATGTTTGTTGGAAGATTGTTTTCGTCGAAAGTTCCACTGTCAACATAACCGAGAATCTGTGTAGTGCGATTGTCACCGCTTACGATGACGTAGCCATTGTCGCCAGTGGTATTGAAAACATAGTAGTAAGCCTCTGTTGTCGAGGTCGTTCCGTTGCTTGTTTTTGCTGCACGCTTTGGTTCATCCACGAGCGTGACGTTTTTGTTGCGTTGCTGCAAGAAGGCAGCAGCCGCACTTTTAGCCTCTGATTTGGTTACTGGACCCGCGAAAACCGACGTAGAACAGAGCGCACAAACGAGGAGTAAAAGGTGTTTTAGATGGTTCATATTGTTGTTTTTTGTGTTTTAGTAATTGAATGTTGCTTCTTGATCGAGCCATCCTGTTGGATCGCTTTCTTCGCCCGTTCCGTCGCCACCCAAATCGGGCAGACGACCAGTACCATCTCCATCGGTTGGACCGCTCGCAGTGAGTGGTTCCCCGATAACTACAATGAATTTTGTTTTCGGTGTAATGTAATTTAATCTCATGAAATAAGGTTTTGTATGGTAAATAATTAGAATGTTCGGTTTGTATGTACAAGTAACACAACAAAAGTAGTGTTTTACTTTTGAAACATTCAACGAAAAACGGAAAAAATCGCACGAAATAGTTGAATTTCTTTACAAAATGACTTATTGGGATAGTATTTCACTTACTTTTTGTAAAGAAATGGAATTTTATTATGTTGTGATAGCACAAAAAAAAGCATCGTCTGGTGGGACGATGCTTTCTTTTTAGGATTGTTTCTTACAGGAGAGCTTTGAATTTTTCGTCGAGTACGCTCTTTGGAGCAGCGCCAACGAATTTATCAACGAGTTCACCGTTCTTGAAAAACAGGATAGTTGGGATGTTTCTTACACCAAAATCCATCGCGATGTCTTCGTTTTCTTCAACGTCGCACTTGCCAACGTTGATTTTTCCATCGTATTCTGCAGCGAGTTCTGAGATGATTGGACCAACCATACGGCAAGGTCCGCACCACGTTGCCCAAAGATCTACTACCAATGGCAGTTCGCCATTTTTCAAAGTCTCGAAATTTTCATTCGTAATTGTATATTCCATAATGCTGATTGGTTGATATGTGATTTTTTGTACAAATATTGTGCCAAATTTTTATGCATCGATGTCGAGCGCGTACTTCACTTCGTTGTTGTCGAGGAACGAGATGAGTTCGTTGGTCAGCACGATGTAATTCGCGGACTTCAGACTGAGCGGTTCGCTGTGTTGGTTGCTCTTCAGATGGATGCGCAATAGGGTGTTGCCTTTCTCTTTTTTCAGACTCTTTTTAATGCCTTCGACGAGCGATGTGTCGATTTCTGACGTGTTTAGGTCGATTGTGATGGCTGAAACGTGTCGATTAGCGACCTCTTTCAGCGGCATAATTTCCTTAACCGTCAGTTCGTAATATTCGCTCTGCGGATAGCGTTTGCCACACTGCGCTGTGACGTGCACAAAGTCGCCAACGCGGAAGCGATTGCACCATTTTTCTGTCCATTGTTTATCGAAAAAAGTGAGTTCGCCTGTGCCTTCAAAATCTTCAATCTTTACGATACCCAATTTTTTCTGCGATTTGGTGTAGCGTTCTTCGACAGATGTAACGATGCCGCCGAAGGTTACGATTTGCTTTCGTGAAAGCGCTTCGCGATCTTCAAGGTCTGGGCATTGCGTATTGCAGTAACGATGGAGCTCGTTGCGGTAGTCATCGAGCGGATGCGCTGAGAGATAGATGCCGACCAACGCTTTCTCGCGCTCGAGCATCTCGAATTTGCTCCAAGGCAAGCACTCTGGAATCGGCGGATGCGCGATTTCGACGGCTGTATCACCGAAAAGCGAGAACGATGCTTGTTCTTTTTCTGCCTGATACAACTTTCCGTAGCGAAGAAGCGTGTCGAGGAAAGATTCACCTTTATTGTTTGGCGCAACAAATTGCTCGCGTCGGATGCCGAAAGAGTCGAATGCGCCAGCCAAAGCAAGACTTTCCATCGCTTTTGAGTTGATTGCTTTCATATCGATGCGTTCAACAAAATCGTAAATATCCTTGAATGCGCCATGCTCTTGACGTTCCGTGAGAATCGCTTCGCCAGCTGCGTCGCCAACGCCTTGAATTGCCGACAGTCCGTAGCGTATTTCACCTTTTTGGTTGACGCCAAACTTTTGGTAACTCTCGTTCACGTCAGGCCCAAGCGTTGCGATACCCATCTTACGGCACTCATCCATCAACTTGGCTATTTGTTTGCTGTCGTCTTTTCGGCGACTCATGATCGCAGCCATGTATTCTGCGGGATAGTGAGCCTTCATATAGGCGGTCTGATAGGCTACCCAAGAATAGCAAGTCGCGTGACTTTTGTTGAAAGCATACTCAGCAAATTTTTCCCATTCACCCCAAATTTTTTCGAGAGTCTCCTCACTGTAACCTTTTTCCTTGCCACCGTTGAGAAATTTCGGTTTCAATTGGTTCAGCGTTTCGATCTGTTTCTTTCCCATCGCCTTACGAAGCACATCGCTTTCGCCTCGAGTAAAATTGGCAAGCTCGCGACTGAGCAGCATGACTTGCTCTTGATAGACCGTAATTCCATACGTATCTTTCAAGTATTTCTCCATACAAGGAACGTCGTACTTGATAAGCGAAGGATCGTTCTTGCGTTTGATGAACTCAGGAATGTGGTCCATAGGTCCAGGACGATAGAGTGCGTTCATCGCGATAAGGTCTTCGAAAACGGTTGGATGCAGTTCTTTCAGATAACGCTGCATGCCAGTAGATTCAAACTGGAAAGTTCCAATCGTCCTTCCCTCTTGATAGAGTTGATAAGTCAGTGGATCGTCGAGCGGAATATGGTCGATATCGACTGTAATGCCTTTGGTTAGCTGCACGTTTCGTATGGCTTCTTTCAACTCGGACAGCGTAGTAAGACCGAGAAAGTCCATCTTGATGAGTCCAGTCGATTCAATTACGTGACCATCATACTGCGTACAGTTTGTTTTTTCATCGGGAAAATCTGGGTCGTCGGCTGTACTAATCGGCACCCACTCGCTGATAGGATCGCGACAGATGATGAATCCGCACGCATGGATGCCCGTTCCGCGAATCGTTCCTTCGAGTTGTTTTGCGTAATGAATGGTATTCGCTTCTTTTGGGTCGCTCGAGTGTTCTGCTTCTTGCAATTCAGGCGTGTATTTGATGGCATTCTGCAAATTCATCTTCAGTTTGTTGGGCAAACGATCGGGGATAGCCTTGCAAAGTGCATTCGCCCGAGCCAGCGGCAGCTTCTCTACGCGCGCAACGTCCTTGATGGCGTTTTTCGTTGCCATCGTCGAGTAAGTGATGATGTGTGCACAATTTTCGTAGCCGTATTTATCTTCAACCCATTTCAACACTTTACCGCGCCCGTCGTCGTCGAAGTCGGTGTCAATATCAGGCAATGAGATTCGATCTGGGTTCAAAAAGCGCTCGAACAGCAAGTCATATTTCAGCGGATTGATGCGTGTGATTCCTAAACAATAGGCAACAACAGAACCAGCTGCTGAACCACGACCAGGACCCACCATCACACCGAGCTCGTTGCGTGCGGCGTTGATGAAATCCTGCACGATGAGGAAGTAACCTGGGAACCCCATCGTCTTCATCACGTGCAATTCGAATCGGATGCGGTCATCTACCTCCTTCGAAAGCGGATCGCCATACAATTTCTTCGCGCCTTCGTAAGTTAGATAGCGCAAATATTCGGCTTCGAACTTGATTCTGTATAATTTTTCTACGCCACCAAGATGCTCAATCTTCTTCATACCTTCGTCAATAGGCAGCGTGTTCTCGCCATTCTCGTCACTGGTGAACTCGCGGATGAGTTCTTCAGCGCTAATCTGCTGACGTAGCGCCTCCTCTGTACCGAAACTCTCTGGAATAGGGAAGTTTGGCATGATAGGATCGTGGTCTATGCTATACAACTCTACCTTATCCAACACCTCAAGCGTGTTGCTGAGCGCGAAAGGCACGTCGCTGAAAACCTCGTTCATCTCTTCGCGCGTCTTAAACCACTCTTGCTTCGAGTAGAGCATGCGATTAGGATCGTCGATGTCGTCTTTCGTGCCGAGACAGAGCAGGTGGTCGTGCGCTTCTGCGTATTCCTTGCCAAGGAAGTGCGCGTCGTTGGTGCAAACTACCTTAATCCCATATTCTTCTGCCAGTTCCAATATAACTTTGTTCGCGCGTTGCTGCAGCGGAAACGTGTCGCGATTGGCTCTGATGTTGGGATCTTTCACCTCGTGACGCTGAATCTCCAAGTAATAGTCGTCTCCAAAGACGCGGTGATACCATTCGATAGCCTCGCGTGCGCCTTCAATATCGTCGCGCAGTATCTTAGCAGGAACTTCGCCTGCAATACAAGCAGAACAAACGATTAGATCTTCGTGGAAGCGCTCCAAATCGGTGCGGTCGGTTCTTGGACGATAATAAAACCCGTCAACCCAAGAACGACTCACCAATTTAATCAGATTTTTATACCCGTTGTAGTTCTTAGCCAGCACAATCAGGTGATAACCGCTCGCATCGCCATGCTCTTTCACCTTATCCTCCTTGCGATTATGCGCAACATACATCTCGCAACCAAAGATTGGCTTGAAAGGCGCTTTGCCTTCTGCCGTCAACGCTTTGTTTTTCTTCTTGGTGTAGTCGAACAATTCTTTCACTCCGAACATATTGCCGTGATCGGTTATCGCCATACCGCGCTGTCCGTCGGCGATAGCCTTGTCAACGAGCGCTTTGACAGGCGATTGCCCGTCGAGCGTAGAGTAGTACGTGTGAACGTGAAGGTGAACAAAATCTTCCATAACGATGGTTTGTCGAATAAAAAATCTGATTTGAGTGGTAAAATTACGAAAAAAAAGTGGAGTAGGCGAGGGATTTTGCAAAAAAACATTCAAAAAATGCTGCAACCGCTCGCTCCTTTATATATATAATAAGGTGTAACCCTCATGTTTCATGCTGCAAAGGTAGAGTATGGGTGTGCGAAATTGCAGCAGAGAAGAAAAAGAAAAACGAAATGTTGTATTTTTATTCAATTTTGGCGGAAAATTTTGCATATTTTTCGGTTGGATTGGGTGCAAAATGAGGCAAAAAATGACGCGAAATTTTGGGCGGTTTTTGCGGCAAAATTTTGGGTCAAAATTGTAAAGATTTTTCATGCACAAATTTTTGCAGAGAAAAAATTGAATTCTGGAACGAAAAATGGCGTTTTTTTGTTGAATTGTAAAAAGATGTTAATAAGTTTTTAGTGAAAATTTGTTGTAATTTGTTAAATTCGTGCACAAATTCGCCGATTTGTGCAATTTTTTTGCTGATTTTTTGAAAAAAGTCACCGTTTTTGAACCAAAAAAAAGGCCGTTTTTCGATTAAAAACGACTGAGATATTTTTGAAAACGACTCGGAAATTTTTAAAAACGACTCGTTTTTGAAAAAAGACCGTCAAAAAAGGGTCAAAAAAAGTCGCATTTTTGGGCGCAAAAAAATTTTTTGTCGCAAAAAATCGAAAAATAAGGGCAAAAAATGGCCGTTTTTTGTAAACATTTTTTACTTTTTGAACCAAATTTTCACCTCATTTTTTGGTTGAAAAATAGGGCAATTTTTTGGTGTTTTTTTGCCCGAAAATTGGGTGTGTATATTTATGCATTCCGAAATGCATATTTTCGCTTCCGATTTGGCTGTTTTTCGCTTGCTAATTGCTGAAAATGGTCTGAAAATTTTGTTTTTCAATCCTGTTGGCGTATCTTTGCAGCACCATGGGAAAGAAACTCAAGAAACTCAAGAAGATACGCATTCATCGCGAAGGCACAGATACGCTCATCTGGAGTTTTATCGGCATCGCTGCTATAGCCCTTTTGCTGTGGCGTCTTGATGCAAAATGGCCGTTTTGGATGTTCATCGTCATCTTCGGAGGCCTCTATGCTATGACCGTCAACTTTTTTCGTTGTCCGATTCGTCATTACGGCGACGAAGATACCGAGCGCACCGTTGTCGCGCCAGCCGACGGCAAGATTGTTGTGATAGAAGAGGTTGAAGAAAAGCAATATTTCAACGACAGAAGGCTGCAGATTTCGATTTTTATGAGCGTTGCCAACGTTCACGCGCAGTGGTTTCCTGTTGATGGAAAGGTGAAAAGCGTGTCGCATAAGAATGGCAATTATCACTTGGCTTGGCAACCTAAAGCCAGCGAAGAGAACGAACGCGCTGACGTTGTGATCGAAACGCCCGAAGGACACGAGGTTTTGTGTCGCCAGATTGCTGGAGCAGTGGCGCGTCGCATTGTGACCTACGCGCACGAAGGCGAAGATTGCTATATAGACGAGCATCTTGGATTTATAAAATTTGGTTCGCGCGTCGATGTTTTCCTTCCGCTTGGCAGCGAAGTGAAAGTAAAAATTGGACAATCGACCACTGGCGACCTGACGTTGCTGGCTATGCTGCCCGAAACTGCAGAAGAAGCAAATCGAACAGTCGATTTTTCGTAAAATGAACATCAAGAAACACATTCCTAATTCGCTGACCTGCTGCAATCTGATGTCAGGTTGCTGCGCCATCGCGATGACTTTCATCGGTAGTTTGGAACAAGCGCTCGCGTTTATCATTATTGGCGCGGTGTTCGACTTCTTCGATGGCATGGTAGCGCGACTGCTTGGCGTTTCATCTCCTATAGGTAAAGAACTCGATTCGCTCGCCGACGTCGTTACTTTCGGCGTTGCGCCGTCGTTTATGCTGTTCGACAGCATTACTTTCAACGCTTTCGCACCTTATTGCGCCTTCTTGATGGCTGCATTTTCCGCACTTCGACTCGCGAAATTCAATCTCGACACCCGACAAACAACCTCTTTCATCGGACTTCCCACGCCAGCCAACGCGCTGTTTTGGGGCTCTCTGCTCATCGCAATGCCCAACGAATGGATGAATTCCACTGCAACACAAATCGCGTTGCTCGCTCTGATGCTCGTAAGTTGCTGGTTGCTCGTTTGCGAACTGCCGATGTTCGCGCTGAAATTCAAGCATTGGGGATGGAAAGGCAATGAAGTGAAATGGTGTTTCGCCGCATTCGCGCTGGTAGTGCTCACACTGACGCGCAGTTTCACAGGTTTTTGGGTCATCATCCTCGCATACGTCATTCTATCGTGCTGCATCGCACTTTTCGGTAAAAAACAAAACGATCAGCCAACCGCAGAATGACCGCCATCCTTCAGTTCTTTTTCGTCTTATTCCTTACGGCAGCCATCATCGTTGCTGTGTTTCTCTATCGCATCTGGCGACAAATTCGCGATGCCCGAAAGCGATTCGAAGACGAACTGCGCAATTTCAATCCTAACGCCACGCAATACGACGCTAACGCATCGCGCCAAAGCAGCAATAGCGACTCTCCAACCGTCAGCGACCGCCGTTCGCCACAGCAAGCCAACAAAAAGATTTTCGGCGATGACGAAGGTGAATATGTGGAGTTTGAGGATGAGAAGTGAGAAGGGTGTGTAACGCTACGACCTTAAAATACAATACCAAAATATGAAACTAAAAGACCTTTTCCCATTTACACATTTTGATGTCGATGATGAATGGGGCAAGATGTACGAAGAGTATGTCCCACTCGTCATTGCCGATGCTGGCGCTGGTAAAATGCCAGACGAATGGTCGGATATGACTTTCTATCATTTTTTAGAAGACTTTGGCAACGACCATCCTATTGCAACTCTTCGTCAAGGACAATTTACGCTTTCAGAACGTGAAGAAATAAAATCGCATTGGAAAGACTGGGGATTTTGTTCTATTCTACAAAAGATTGCACAAAGCCAAGACACACCTTGTTGGGACTTGTATGATGAATTAGAAAACACATTTAACCAGCATACAAGAATGCGTCACGTTGCTGCTATTTCCAGAATGGTTATCACATTGCAACCCAAATTATTCTCATCGATTGCATCTGCAAAATATTGTGACCAATTGGTTGCGTTGATGCGTGAAAATAAGATTGAGAATTTCGACTACGAAAATTATAATTTTGGAAGTGATGTTTGTGGAACGCTTCGCAAAAATTATATGATAGAGCAATTCCTTATTCAAGAATATGGCAAAGAACCTATTAAAATGACGACTATTGCTTGGCGTTTGTGGTCAGAATTTAGTCAGAAAGCCGAAAAGAAAAATAGAGAAATGGAAGATATTAACCAAATCAAGAAATTGCTTCAGCAGAAGAAGCAAATTATTTTACAAGGAGCACCTGGAACAGGTAAAACTTATTCAACCGCAAAAATAGCGCTCGCTATTATTGGTTGCGATGTTGACCTAACCGACCATAAAGCAGTGATGGAAAAATATCAAGAACTGCATGATGAAGGTCAGATAGAGTTTGTTACATTCCACATGTCGATGGATTACGAAGATTTTGTTGAAGGAATTAAACCCATAACCGAAGATAATAAAATCGTATATGAAGTAGAAGACGGTATTTTTAAGCGCATCTGTGATAAGGCTTCAGAAAGAACTACATCGAATTTCGATGCAACTTATGAGCAATTCTTGCGTGATATTTCAGAAACAACGACAACCGAACCTTTTATTCTTAAGACAGTAACAGGTAAAGAGTTTGGCGTTTGTCCTAACTCACGTGGAAATCTAACGTTGATGACGGGCAAAAACTTCCAACAGAATGGAACGCTGACAAAAGAAAACATTGAACGAATTGCCAAAGGACACGAAGATAATGGTTGGGCTAGTTATTATAGAATCATTATCACTCATTTGAAAGAGAAATATCACTTGAGTATAAAGGCAGAAACAACGCGCAAAAATTTTGTTCTCATCATCGATGAAATTAATCGAGGCAATATCTCTAAAATTTTCGGTGAATTGATAACTTTATTAGAAGCAGATAAACGCGCAGAAGGCGACCATCCGCTGACAGTGCGCCTTCCTTACTCAAAAGAAAGTTTCTCTGTGCCAGACAACCTTTACATTATCGGCACAATGAATACAACTGACCGCAGCGTTGGCAGTCTTGACTACGCTTTGCGACGCAGATTTGCTTTTGTTACAGTTAAATCCGATGAGAATATATTGGAAAAATATTATGCCGAGCAGAAGTGGGATGGTGAAATAGCAAAACAACGCTTTGCAGAGGTTAAACAATTCTTGCAATCCTGCCATTCGGATATGGATATAGATGATTTGATGGTTGGACATAGTTTCTTTATGGCTGAAGATGAAGACGCTTTTATGCTGAAATGGCATTTTGAGATTTTACCTTTGCTTGACGAATATTTCAAAGACGGTATTATAAACAAAAAATATGCTCCGACTGAGGGAACAACAGACGCTGAATGAGGAGCAAATCCAATACCTTGAGGGACTTGGATTACTTGATTTTGAGGTCAAACAAAACGACTTTCAACCTACACTTGGCATAGTGGGAGGTCAATGTAGTTATTATGTTGGTGCTGTTTGGCTGAAAAAAGATCATCCTTTGGTTGTTTATCCGAAAGTGGATGACATAGATTTTCTTCGAATCTTGTCGGATGCAATTTCATACGACATTAAACAAAGTTATTTCGAGGAGTCTTACCACATCCGTTTTGATGAACCATATATCGAAGATAATGCATTAAATTCAGTTCTCTCGCCTTTGATTGTTGCGCATTTCCTTTCTATTATGAAAAAACTATTGTCGAAAGGATTGAAAAAGAACTATATCATACGCGAAGAGAACTTAAAAAATAAGGTAAAAGGGCATATCCTAACATTGAGAACGCTTCAGAAAAATATATTAAATGGACATGCCGAACGTAATTATTGCAGATTTCAAGAATATTCTGTTGATTATCCCGAAAATCGCTTGCTAAAACGTGCGTTACTTGCGTCTGAAAGCATGATAAAAGCGTTGAAGCGTGACGATAATGGTTTTCTTCTTGTTATTCAAAAATGCTTATCGTATTTTAATGATGTAAGCAAAGAAATTAGTTTATCGGAAGTAAAAACGATTCGCTTTGATAAATTGCGCGGAGAATATCCAGAAGCGATCAAAATCGCAAAGATGATTTTGAAACGCACTGATTTTTCAATCACATTGAACGCAGACTCTTTAGACAAAGTACCAGTTTTCTGCATCGATATGTCTCGAATATTTGAGTTTTACGTATTGGGAATATTACAAAAACAATACAATGATGTAGAATTTCAATTTAATGCTGGTTCAATGGGTCGATGTGATTATCTCATTCCATCAGAAAAATTGATAGTTGATGCAAAATACAAAGAAAAATTCAACGAAAGAGATACAGCAAACATTAGAGCAGACATACGTGAAGTTGTTGGATATTCGCGTTCTGCGAAAGTTCAAAATAAATTGCATGTAAATTCTCAAGAAAGTATACCTTGTCTTATCATTTATCCACAGGGATATAGTAGTGAAGAATTTGTTTTGAATGGTTCTATTTTAGAGAACGCAGTAGAATTACGGAAAGATATTACCGATTTCTATTGTTTAGGAATTCCAGTTCCAAGAATCAATAGAAATTAACAGCACTTTTGAAGTTGAAAAAGAGATGAAAGGGTAGGGGAATTTGCCTTTTTCAGTTTTTATTTCTGCAGACTTTTTTCAAAGGCGATGCGATTGCCTTTGGCGTAATAGACTGTTCCGCGTTGTTGGAAACCAGCATGGCGGAGGAGTTGCAACATTTCGAGATTGTCGAAATTGGTGTCGGTTTTGATGGATTGGAGATTTAGGGTTTCAGCGAGACGAGTTACTTCGTTCAAAAATGTTTTAGCGAAACCTTTTCCACGTTGATTAATAGCGACAGCCATGCGATGGATGGCGAGATAATGCCCTATTTGCTGCCAAAGGCAACGCGAATCAGCGTAGGCGGACTCGCCGTCTTTTTTCAGACTCGCGTAGACTACGATTTTGTTTTCATTGATTAAGACGTAGGCTGTCGTGTTTTCGATATCTTGTTCAACGATTTCGCGCGTTGGATAAGCCGCATCCCATTGCTTTCTGCCCTTTTCGAGCATCTCATCGCGTGCATCGCGAAGAATTGTCCAGCACGCATCAAGATCCTGTTTGGTTGCTTTGCGAAAAATCATTTGAACGTTATTTCTCGCTCGCCATCGTTGTTGACGGTGATATCTACGCGAAGCGTGTTTTCAGGCAGCAGAGATTCGACCAATTCAGGCCATTCTATCAGGCACAAACTGCCACTTTGGAAATAATCTTCGCATCCAATATCAATCGCTTCTTCGAGTTTGTTGAGGCGATAAAAGTCGAAATGATAAATCGAATCACCATTTCGATCGTTGTATTCGTTGACAATCGCGAACGTAGGCGAATTGACTACGTCTCTAACGCCAAGCTGTTCGCAAATGGCTTTTATGAAAGTTGTTTTTCCAGCGCCCATATTGCCGTAGAAAGCGATGACGCTGACTTGCGCGGGCAAACTGTTGAGAAACGTTTTTGCCGCGTTGTCTATCTGGTTGATGTTGACGATTGGAATAGTCATAGTGAAAGCAAAAAATTATCTGCGACGCGCTTGCAGCGTAACGATAGGAATCAGCATTTCTTCCATCGAGATACCGCCATGTTGGAATGTGTCGCGATAGTAACTAACGTAGTGATTGTAGTTGTTTGGGTAAGCGAAAAACGCATCGCCTGTGGCAAAAACGTAAGACGTAGAGATATTCGGCGCAGGAAGGAACGCTTTGCGAGGCTCTTTGATGACAAATACGTCTTTATCGTTGCAGTTCAAGTTTTTGCCGAGCTTATATCTGAGATTCGTGTTCGTGTTTCGGTCGCCTATAATCTTCACTGGTTTTGTTGCTCGTATAGAACCATGATCGGTTGTGATGATGATTTTACAATCGGTTTGCGCAAGTTGACGCAGTAATTCAGCCATCACCGAATGGCGGAACCAACTGAGCGTGATGCTACGATAAGCACTCTCGTTGTTAGCCAGTTCGCGTACCATTTTAGATTCCGTGCGAGCGTGCGATAACATGTCTATAAAATTCACGACAAGCACGTTCAATTGGTTATTTTTTAGTTGAGATAACTGACCAAGATAACGCTCTCCAGCGGCAGAATCATTGATTTTCGCATACGAGAACGTGTCTTTGCGACGATAACGCGCAATTTGCGTTGCGATTAAAGGCTCTTCGTTCAGATTTTTACCTTCTTCCTCATCTTCATCCACCCATAATTCAGGGAACATTTGCGCAATTTTTTCTGGCATTAAACCACTGAAAATCGCGTTGCGTGCGTATTGCGTTGCTGTTGGAAGGATTGAGAGATACAAGTCATCGTCAATGTCGAATGTATCACCGATTTCGCGCGCCAAAGTGCGCCATTGGTCGTAGCGGAAGTTATCGATAACGATGAGAAACACTTTTTCGCCTTTGTCGAGCAATGGAAAAACTTTCGTTTTGAATATATCTGGACTCATCACAGGTCGTTCGCCAGCCGTCATCCACTGCATATAATTTTTCTTAATGTACTTCGCAAAACCGATATTGGCTTCTTCTTTTTGCATCGTCAGCATCTCGGTCATGCTACTATCAGTTTCGGTGAGTTCAAGTTCCCAATGTACGAGTTGCTTGTATATCTTTTTCCAGTCGTCGAGCGTCTGACAATTCGCTATTTCACTTGCAATCTGCATGAATTGCTGCTGATAACCAGACTGCGTTACTTCGGTTACGATTTCCTTGCGATGGATATTTTTTTTGAGCGACAGCAAAATCTGATTCGGGTTGACTGGTTTGATGAGATAATCAGCGATTTTCGAACCGATAGCTTGGTTCATGATGTCCTCCTCTTCGCTCTTTGTCACCATCACGACAGGCGTTGCAGGCGAAATTTGCTTGATTTGCTGCAGCGTTTCCAATCCAGTAAGACCAGGCATCATCTCATCAAGAAGAATAAGATCGAAAGTACGATGCTGGCACTCCTCGATTGCGTCGCTACCGTTGCTGGCTGTCACCACCTCGTAGCCTTTTTTCTCGAGAAAAAGAATGTGCGCTTTCAGCAATTCTATTTCATCGTCAACCCATAAAAGTAGTCCGTTGCTCATAGTCTATTGAATTTTAGAAGCCGTCAAGCTCGTAGTATTCGTCTTCGATGTCGAAATTCTGCTGCTGTGGCTCTTTTTTCTTTTTGTCGTTCGTGTTTTGTTGCGTTGGAACGCCAAGATCGTCGTCATCGAAGTATATGCCCGTATCGTCGCGCTTCGGTTTGAGTTCTACGTTCTGCTGTTTTGGCTTTTGCTGTGTGGTTTGTTGCTTTTGTTTTTGCTGCGTTTGCTTCTTCTCGGTGGTTGAAGTAGATGTCGCAGGCTTCGTTGTTGAAGTCTTAGATGTCGAAGTTGAAGATTTTGTTGTCGTTGACGAAGATTTTGTTGTAGTAGACGACGATTTTGTCGTACTTGTTTTGGTCTCCGACTTCGGTGCAACCTGCGTCTTTGGCGTCTCTACAGGTTTCGATTCCACTGGAATGACGGTTGTATTGTCATCGATGACAGGTTTCTGTGGTTCTGTTTCGACTGGAATGATTGTCGTATTATTGTCGATAACAGGTTGTTGTGGTTCGGGTTCTACTGGAACAACAGTCGTATTGTTATCGATGACTGGTTCAGTTGGTTCATTTTCAACTGGAACGATTGTCGTATTATTGTCGATAACAGGCTGTTGCGGTTCGGGTTCTACAGGAACGATCGTCGTATTGTTATCGATGACTGGTTCCGTTGGTTCGTTTTCAACTGGAACGATAGTCGTATTATTGTCGATAACAGGTTGTTGCGGTTCGGGTTCTACTGGAACGACTGTCGTATTGTTATCGATGACTGGTTCCGTTGGTTCGTTTTCAACTGGAATCACCGTCTCATTATTTTCTTCTGCAGGCGGAACCGTTTCGGCAGGCACGTCGAGACCTGTGTCGATGAAGTCTTTATCGTCAAGAGCGCGGTCAATTTCTTCAATCGTTGGTGGCGTTGGTTCCGTCACGACTTCATCTGGATCGGTCAACAGTTGGAATGTGCTAATCTTGAGTGGCGCGAAATGTTTCAGATAATACTCTGTGTAATCATCGTAGCTGTATTGCGTTCCGAGAAGCTCCAGATTCTGCTCGGAAATGATGATTGCGCGACAATTAGTTATTTGCGCTATCAAATCGCGCTGCCGTTGTATGCTTCTGGCGTATTGNAATGCTTCGTCAAAGCTACGGAATCCGTTGACGCGCATACGATGTAGTCCATCAACGTCTTCAATTGCGATTTCAAAGTCACGAACTAAATAACTGGTAAAGTTATATTTCGCCAGCTCAAAGAGCAATTGGTTTTCATTAACCGAGTCTGGCTGATATACAAACATGAAAACGTATCGTCCTGTACGTTCATTAACGAAGGTACGCGCTGCGATAGAATCGCTATCCGCCATCACAGCGGTGCGTCTGCCCCAAACGTCGCCCATATCGAAGTGACCTCCGCGCAGTTTTCTGCCTTCATTCACACCGTTGACAATCATTCCTGCCATCTGACTCAGGTCGCTGTTAGGATAGTTCTCGACAACCGTTTTCATATCTCGCAGACAGCCATCGGCATCGCCATCGTTTAGTTTACTCAAACCACCGATAAAAATAAATTTATCACGATTAGCGCCAAGCGGGAAGCGCGATTCAGAAAGTCGAGCGTTGCTTCTCACTTCCGCATAACGCCCAGCGCGGAACGCGTTGTATGTGGCTGCGTAGAGCGAATCCTCCATTTGCACACCGAAACGCGCGTTTTGTTCGAAATGCGGATCGGTCAACATTTCCGTCCATTGACTGGATGGATAATGCTGTTTCATCAGATTGAGATAGTGGTTTGCCATCTCTGGTCTGCCCATGCGTGAATATAGAAGGAAAAGATGATAGTACGCGTCGTCCATGTGCTCGTAATCGGGATACTGATCGACAAGACGACGAAGATGTTTCTCGCTAACTGTCAGATTATCGAGTTTATCTTTGAAAATAACGCCTGCATGATAGAGTGCGTCTTTAATGATTTCGTCGGATGCTGCACGTGCTTCTTCGGTGAAAGGAATCTGTGCAAGATAGTATTCGCGCTTATGCGGATCGTTTTCTGGCAGTTCAGTGATATTTTTGATGCTATCCTCTTTTTCAGCAGCACGCGCCAGCGAATCGCGCTGCTCATCGGTCATCTCCTCTGCACCACCTAAGTTGGCTACAACCGTCTGATTGATTCGTTGCCAGTTGTCAACGTTTTCGCGTTTACCCCATTGGCGCTGGAAAGTGGCTTTACCCTGACTGACGGCTGTTGGATTATAGAAATACCACTGCGCGTTCTTTTGGTTATTCGATGTCTGCGCGTTGGTGTTCGATGTGTTTGGCGAATCGGTCATACCACCATTCTGCGCCTGAACCTGCTGTGCGTTAACCTCAGCCTGCTTGTCGCGTTCTTCTTTCTCCTTTTTCTTCAACGCCTCAATCACGCGATCGATGGCTTCATTGCGCGATTTTTCGTCCATCTTAGCGAGATTCTGAAGCGAATCTTGTAAATGAATCGCGTCAGTATATGGAACCAATTCGTCGAGCACGACAGAGCGATAAGAAAGTTGCTCGTAATCGTCGCGTTCTTTATCGAGTAAACCGATTGCTTCGCCATAACAGCGTTTTGCATCGCCATATTTTCCTTTTTCCCAATACAAATCGCCAAGACGCAACAGCAGCACGCCTTTTTCAATGCCGTTGCGCGTCGATTTAACGTTGCCTTTTTCGTAAGCAGAGATTGCCGATGCCGTATCTTTTTGCGCGAGATGGATGTTTCCGATGGCATAATACACTTGGTCGAGATACTCTTTGTTGTTGTCGTTGGCTGCCATACGTTTCAGAATGCTCACCATCTTCTTCGAATCAGTGCTTGCCATAACCTCAGTCATGGCGATGCGAGCGTTAAACTCGAGTTCGTAAGGCGGATGCAAGCGCGTTACGTGCTGAAAGGCTTTGTATGCCAAATCGCGATGACCAAGTGCGGTTTCCAACTGACCCATCAAGAACCACTCGCGTGCCTTTTGCTTGCGACGCATCTCGTGTTTGATGACTTTATGAAGGTAAGTTATGGCTGTCTCGTAGTCACCTAAGTGTATATAATAATCGGTGTAGGTGTAGTCCCATTCTTTTACAGCTTTCCAATGAATGGAATCGCGTTGCATGTTGCGTATAACGTCTTCGGCGTCGTACATCCAATCGAGTTCAACATAGCTCTTTGCCAACCAAGCGCGTGCTTTTGCATAAATCGCTGGTTGGGTTTGATAAATTCTACTCATGTACGAGAACGTCGAAGCAGCATCTTCGAAATCGCCTTTATGGAATTGCGATCGTCCCATCAGCATCCACGCTTTCCAAAGGAATGGATTGTATTCGCGTCGATTGAGCCATTCAATATCTTTTTGCGTCTTCCGACGTCGTTTATCCCACACAGGGCGACGCTTGATGCTGTGTTGATGAATGGCTTTCTGGCTTTTTTCGATGGCGCGCTCGAAGTTTCCGCTTCCCAAATCACGACTTTTTTTATTGCCTACCGTATAAAGCGGAATCATCTCGGTGTAATTGTCGCGGTTCCCGTTCTCTTTTTCCAGCGAACCGTCGATATAGGCTTGCGCTCCATTGTAATAGGTGTTGTATTTCGCCTTAAAAGAATGCCAAAAGCGTGTAGCCGACGTATTTTTCTGCGTCGAACAAGCCGATGTCATCACAATAACTGCAAGGAGTACGGCGGGAGCGCTATGCTTTAAACGAAATAATTTCAAGGTTCTGTATAAATAAACTAAAAACTTTAGTTTTTATTGCATCGCAAACCTATTTTTTCGATTGGTCAACGAGCAAAGCAACTTCGTCTTTCAATGCATCGGGCAACGAAACCTCACGCAACCGAAGCGAGCGAAGCCAAGCGGCAACTTCATCTTGCCGCATCGTGTAGAGCACGTCACTGAATTGCTCTACTTCTTCATCACTATAGCTGTCGGATGCACGACCACGAAAGGCGTCAAGCTCTTCGTCGTCGTAGTATTCTATCGGTCTGACCGACGCTTCCATCATACATTCTTGCTCGCACTTCGAGTTGTTGCCGTCGCACGTCGTGCAGTCGCCTTCTGCCACAACAATTTCGTCGTTGTCGTGACGAGATAGAAAACCGAACAACGCTGCGATGATTCCAAGTGCAAGGAGTGCGAAAACGAGGTATTGCATGGTGGATTTATTCTGCTGTTTTTTCTATGCTAAAACCTGCTTTTTGGAGTTCAGTCCAAAAGGCTGGATAGGATTTCGTAACGACTTGCGGATCGTTGATGCGCAAGCGAGGATAGCGGATGGCGAGAGGCGCGAGCGACATCGCCATGCGATGGTCGTCGTAAGTATCGAAAACGGGTTCGCAAACGTCGTTTTTCTTTCCATCCCAACTGATTTCGTCGGATGTTTCTGCGTAGAGCGTGGCGCCAATCTTCGCGAGTTCGTTGCGCAACGCAATGAATCGGTCGGTTTCTTTGATGCGAAGATTTCGGCAACCGCTGAAATGGAACGGTATTCCTTTGGCAACGCAGCAAGCAACAAAGCTTTGAATAAGATCGGGCGAATTGATAAAGTTATAATCCAGTCGAGGCGTGGCGCGTTGTATGCGTTTCAGCACCACATCGCCGTCTTCTACAATCGTCTCGACGCCTAACATATAAAAGAGATAGCGCAATACGGAGTCGCCTTGCGGTGATGCGTCGTGCAATCCATGCAATCTGACGCTCGTCTCATCGCTTTCCATCAGCGAAACAATCTCATACCAATAGGCGGCTGCGCTCCAGTCGTTTTCAATCGTGTAATCGCACGCCGTATAGGGCTTTTCTGCGACGCAAATCTCATCCACATCTGTCCACTCGGCTGCTGCTCCAAAAGCGCGCATCACGAGCAACGTGAGTTCAATGTATGGTTTTGAAACAATGTCGCCAATGAGTTTCAGTCGTAAACCACCTCGAAGCGTTGGCGCAATCAGCAAAAGTGCGGTGATAAACTGCGAACTAACGCCTGCGTCTATACTGATTTCTCCGCCTCGCAAGCCTTTTCGTCCGTGTATCTCAAGCGGTGGAAATCCTTCTTTGCCGAGATAGCGAATGTCGGCACCTAAGAAACGAAGCGCTTCCACAAGAATCCCAATCGGGCGTTCCTGCATTCGCTGATTTCCTGTAAGCAGATGCGTGCCGTCGGTCACTGCGAAATAAGCGGTCAAAAAGCGCATCGCTGTTCCAGCGCCGTGAATATCGACTTCATTGCTTGCGTTTAGTCCTTCGATGAGGGCTTTTGTGTCGTCGCAATCGGACAGATTATGCAACTGTGTCGCGCCATTGGTGAGCGCTTGGATAATCAATGCGCGGTTGCTGATGCTTTTCGACGCTGGCAAGGCAACGTTTGCCGATAGTTTTTCTGGTGGAAGAAGGGCGTATTGCATACAAAAGAATTTTATCTCGTAATGCGATAAGGCAGGTCGATGGGTTCGTCGCTCGTCTGGGCTTTCGCTTTGCGTGGCGCGGATGACGAACTGCTGGCGCTTTGCGTCTTTTTAGGGCCAGGAATCAGTGGACTATAATAAAGAACGTGGCGCATGCGTTTCATCTGTTGCTCAGAAAATTTATAGCCTAAGCCAACCGAATAATCCATCACGTTGGCTGACGAAAACAGAGTGCCGTCACACGCTGTTCGTTGTATCATATCGGTCATCAGAGCGGGCATTTCGTCGCTGCTCTCGTTGAGATAATTGGTCAACCAAGTGTTATACGCTGTTCGATTATAACTTGGCGTATCGTCGCAATAGTCTGTGTCGTCGCAGTAGTCTGCCAACTGATAGCCGTTTGATGTCTTTTCTTCGGTAAACATGTGGTGCAGACCGAGATAGTGCCCAAACTCGTGCGCCAATGTAACAACGATGTCGCCAGAGTCGTAAGTGTAGCCGCTGGCGCCTTTATCGGCGAGCGTATAGCGTGTGGATAGGTGGTTCAGATAGGCGCTATTGATCGACGAACAGTGGGGATATTTCAGGTTGTTCTTCGTCAGCTTCGTTTGTTGAATGGCTTCCAAACCTGCGAGGGCGTTATCGCCTTCGATGGTATAAGGAAGATGACTCAGTCCCAACACAACACCATCGGTCTGCTCGGAGTTGTCGAAGTGGTAGAGCATGACGTTGATGTAACTATTCGGATCCCAGATATATTGCTTCATCTTTCCCGTATCATCGCTCATAAACGCGTAGGCATCAATCGGATAATCGCCACTCCACTTGATGTATTCCACGCCTGGCGTGCTGAGTTTCTTACCGCTTTCATTATAACGCGCCATGAAAAAGTTCACTCTGACGTTCTCACTCGTGCCATACGTCGCGCCAGCGTAAATCTCGTTGACGTAGGTGAGCAACTTTGCCAGCGTGCTTTGCGCAACATACTGCGTCGCGTCGCTCTTATCTTTGTACAAAACATGGAAAATCACGGGCAACTGATAGGTATAACTGTCGGAAATGGCTGCTGTATTGTCGGAATCGTCTTCATCGACAACCGTCGTCACGCTGTTGTCGTCGTCATCGCTGCATGAGACGCAAAAAAACAACGCTCCGACAAGCAAAAATGCATAAAATGGTTTCATAATCTCTTAGGTTTAAGCGAACAGCGTTCGCACTCATGACGCAAAAATATAAAATTTCAGACGATAAAGAAAAAACTTACAACAAAAACTTGCACTTTTCAAACTTACTTATTACTTTTGCATCCGCTATTTAGGGCGCTTCAGCGCTCTCGCACAACGGTTTCGGGATGTAGCGCAGTTGGTAGCGTACGCGTCTGGGGGGCGTGTGGTCGCCAGTTCGAGTCTGGTCATCCCGACTTCAACAGAATCCAAAAACAATCCACACAAAAAGGCACGATTTTTCGTGCCTTTTTTCGTTGGAATTCCCAAGAAAAAAATCCTAAAATATTGAGTTCCCTATTGCAGCGGTAACAGTGACGCTGTTTGTGAACCAATTTGACGTCTGATTGTGTTCACTCCAACGATGTAGGCATAGACTGCCGCAGGGATGAATTGCAGCGTTACGTTCTGCAACTGCTTTGTTGCATAAACGCTTGTTGAAGTTACAACAGCCGATGGCAAGTTATTATTTTGTAGGAAACTCAAAAGCGATTTCAAATCGCCTGTTTCATTATAATAACGGTCGCTCCATTTCACCTCAACTGCCCATGATGGTTTTTGCCGAGCCACATCCAGCCCAACTATATCCACTTCTCCTTTCTTGTTTCCTTCTTTCCAATTGGCGTAATACACCTCTGTATCATAGCGTGGTATCCATTGAGCAAAAATAGCCGTTTCAACCATACTGCCAAACAGTTGATCGGTTGCAACAAGTGGTGAGAATAACGCACAACGAAGCGCGGGATTGGTCAGATAAATCTTAAAAGTAGTTTGCCGTTGCATGCGTTTGGCATTGGCATCTACACGATTGACCACTTTAATCAAGAACGCTGCTTCGAGATAGGTTATGTATTTCTTCACAACATCCTTTCTCATACCAGAAGATTTCGACAAAGAATCGTAAGAAAACTCCTCTCCAGAGAAATAGGCAATGTGAATAAACAAGCGGAATAGCTCTTGTACATCGTGAATGCCGTATAAACTTGGCAGATCTCGCAGCATTACTTTGTCAACGATGTCATGTCTGACATACTGTGACGGATTTGCTTGAATCGTTGGCGAGAAAACAATCTCTGGATAGCCTCCATAATTGATGTAATTAATGAAATGGGTGTTCAATAAGTTGATGTTAATCGTATCGAACGCGTCTAACGTGTGACCATTCCAATCGATTGTCTTCGGAACAATCAAATGACCGAGTCCTAACAAGTCGATATATTCGTTGAATGTAAGTGGTGGCAAAATGAAATCCGAGAATCTTCCAGCACCACTTTCATTGCTTTTCATCTTCAAAGCGGCTGCTGCCGATCCTGACGCAATGAATTTCACGTTGCGATAAGTATCAACGAGCGATTTAAGATGGATTTCCCAATCTTTTAGGTATTGAATTTCATCAAAAAATACGTAATATCCAGCCGTATCTTCGTCAACTTTTTTCAGGGCTTCGCGAGATAACTCAAACAACTGCTCCAACGCGATATTATTGTATATAGGTGTGTCGATGGAGAGGTAAACTATTTTCTGTGTATCAACGCCATCTTTTATCAGTTGGGCAATTGTGTGAAACAACATGACGGTTTTTCCAACGCGTCGTGGTCCCATCAAAATCACACCGCGCTTGACTTCTTTCTGCTTCACCATCGGATAGAATGCATCGAGGTATTTTCGTCGTGGGAATTGCTCGAAATCGGCTGGGATTTCGCCCGACGACCACCATAAATTGTCGGCTTGCATCTTTCGTAAGATGGCTTCTTTAAGGTCTGAAAATGAATTTAGATTTTCCATAATCGTTATTTTAAGCGCAAAAATACATAAAATTTTTCACTAAACAAGGATTTTTGTAAAAATAAGCAACTTTTTTTTTGCTTATTTGCACGATTTTGAGAAAATAAGATAAAAATCGGTGAAATATTTTGCTTACTTAGCGAAATGAAACAAACGATTTTTTTTAAAATTTTCAATGTTTTTCATCCAAAATTCCCAAGAAAATTTTTGTCATCCATGTGTGAAAATTTTTAACTTTTTGTGCAAAATTTGCACAGGTTTGCACGCTAAAAAAGTGGGCGATTTCACTACAGTTAATTTACGTTAAATTGTAAAGATTTTTCACATAATTTTGTCGAAGAAAAAAGCCGACTTTTTTGTTAAAAAATGTAGAATTTTGTCGAATTGCAAAGAAATGTTAAAGAATTTTGTGTGAATTTTTGTTGCAATTTGTTAAATCATTGCACAAACTCGCCGATTTGTGCAATTTTTTCGTTCTATTTTGAAAATTTTCCTCATTTTTTGCTTCCGAAAAAGGGTCGTTTTTCGATCAAAAACGACTGAGTAATTTTTGAAAACGACTGGGAAATTTTTTTTTCCTGCCCGTTTTTGAAAAAAGACCACCAAAAACACCCTCTCAAAACTCGCTCAAATACGCGTAAAAAATTTTTTTCGCGAAAAGTCGTGTTAAATTCGTGTTAAAAAACGACCCATTTGTAAACTTTTATTCCACAAATTTTCAACGAAATCGACATTTTTGCCTCATTAGTTTCGTTATCCAAAAAGTTAAAGAACGTGAAATTCTGCGCAAAAGTTGCACAAAAAACGATGCGTTTCGCTATTGCCCAATCAAAAAATTAACTTTATCTTTGCAAAAGATACTGAAAAACGAACCTATTATGCAAAAATTGTTTTTTTTCATCATCGGATTTTTCGCGGGAATGCTTTTCACAATCTACGCGCCTGCTTCGATTTCTCCGCTGGGCGACCGACTGGATTCAGCACGCATTGAACGCGCAGATTCGCTCGTGCAAAACGTTGCAAAAACTGACGCGCAAGCGAGTGGCGACTCGATTTCCGAAGACAACAACGCGAAGACTGACGAAAATACTTTTCTCGTAAAAACGCGCAAGCGCAGCGCTCGGCTCTATCCTGGCATTTCGAAGGATGAGGTGGTTAAACTGCTTGGCGAGCCAGACGACTACAATATGACGCAGTCGGACAGAATTGGATTGCACGAACGACTGACCTACAAACGTAGTTCATCATCGATCTGGACTCTTTCATTCGAGAACGGCAAACTAACCAATGCGATGAGTTTTTAACCTATTGAGATGGTTGAAGATTCATCGTTTTTTATAATCAGAAAACAATTCAAGTAAAACACGAATTAAATAGAATAAAATATTGGAAATGAAGAAGTTAAATCAGATTTTCAGTCTGTTAGCGTGCTGTCTTATGATGATGGCAGTCGCCATTCAGCGAGATGGAAAAATCGTTGGTCACGACCTGACTGAAAAACCTACGGAAACCGTCAGCAAAACGGATAGTATTTACACCGAAAGCGATGGAACGATCGTTGTAAACACCACTAGTTTGGGTCAGAAAATTACTGGATACGGAGGCGCTGTGCCGCTTGAAATTCGCGTAAAAAACAATAAAATCGTCAAGGTTACGGCGCTTGCCAACACCGAAACACCAGAGTTTTTCGAAGAAGCATCGGCTTTGCTTGAAGCATGGAACGGCGCTACGGTTGACGAAGCACTGAAAAAAGAAGTTGACGCAGTGAGTGGCGCTACGATGTCGTCGAACGCCATCATCGGAAACATGCGCGTTGGTTTGGAAACGCTGCAAGCAAGTGGCGAAACAGGTGGAACGCAGTTCGCTGGCTTGCAAAATCTGCTGAAATCGCCCAAGCTTTTGATTGGTCTTTTGGTCGTTTTGATGGCGGCAATCCTACCTTTATTTATTAAAAGCAAGCGCTATCACATCATCCAACTGCTGCTCAACGTCATCGTTCTCGGTTTCTGGTGCGGCTCGTTCATTAGTTATTCGCTGATGGTTAACTTCCTTTCGAACGGCATCAACGTGTGGGCGTCGCTCATCGCGATAGTTATGCTCGTTTGTGCATTCATTTATCCACTTTTTGGCAAGAAATCCTATTACTGTCAGCACATTTGTCCATTCGGTTCGATGCAAGAGCTGGCTGGAAAATGCACGAAAAAGAAATGGAAATTGGGTGCAACGACGGTGAAATGGCTCGATCGATTCCGCCTTTTGTTGTGGGCTGTGCTGATGTTCTGCATGTGGAGCGGCGTATTCTTCGCGTGGATGGATTACGAACCATTCATCGCCTTCATTTTCCAATCTGCATCGTGGATTGTTATCGCTATCGCAGCACTTTTTATCCTGCTTTCTTTCTTCGTAACGCGACCCTATTGCCGCTTCGTTTGCCCAACGGGAACGCTATTCAAACTAAGTCAATCTTCAAAATAAAATAAACCATGAAAACATCTCTTCTATTAAATGTTTTGTTGGCGCTGGCTTTGGTTGCGCTGACAGTGAAACTCGTCAAGCGTTCGCATGCATCAGGCGGCGATGTCGCTTCGGTGGTGATGGATAACATCCTTTCGCGCACGTCGATTCGGTCATATACCGACAAAACGGTCGATAAAGACATCGTCGAAAAGCTGCTTCGCGCTGGTATGGCTGCACCAACAGCAGCGAATAAACAACCTTGGCACTTCGTAGTGATTGACGATAAAACCACGCTTCAGCAGCTTGCCGAAGCTACTCCTAATGCACGAATGACAGCGAATGCGCCTTTGGCGATCGTAGTCTGCGGAGATCTGACAAAAGCACTCGAGGGTCAGGCTCGCGAATTTTGGGTTCAGGATGTGTCGGCTGCTACAGAAAATATTCTGCTTGCGGCACATGCGATGGGACTTGGTGCGGTTTGGTGTGGCAATTATCCTGCAACAGAGCGCGTTCAAGCGATTTCGCAGTTGCTAAACCTACCAGAAAATCTCGTACCGCTAAGCACCATCGTCGTAGGTTATCCATCTGAGACGCCAGAGCCTAAGGACAAATGGAACGAAAGCAACATTTCTTACAACGCTTACGGCTTAACCGACAGCAAAGCTGCGGCAGCGACGTTGGAAGAACCTGCAAAACGCGAATTTAAAGAGTTCGATGTCGATAAAGAATTCCGTGGAAATCCATTCAATTTCTTCAAAGGACACGGTTTATTGTTGGCAGCTGGCGACAAGAATGGCTACAACGAAATGACCATCGGCTGGGGCGCGCTCGGTAATATATGGGGTAAAGGTTGCAACACGATAACCGTTTATGTTGCGCCAGCACGTTACACCCACGAATTTATGGAAAAAACGAAGTATTTCACAGTGATGGTATTCGACAAAGACCAAGAATCGGTACTCGACTACATGGGTACGAAGAGCGGTCGCGATGAAGACAAAGCGAAATCGCTTGGATTGACGACGCGATTCACAGAAAACGGCACGCCATACTTCGAAGAGGCGAGCGAAGTTTACGAATGTGAGATGATCTATCACGCGCCTTTCAATCCTGAAACGATGGGCGACGTTCCTACAAAGTTCTACGAGCATTTCGAAGCAGGCATTCACAGCCTGTATATGGGCAAAATCGTGAAAGCAATGCGTAAATAATCGGAAAGTTTTATAAAAGAAAATGGCTGGTTGCACATGCAATCAGCCATTTTTTTGTGTGTCCTATTTTAATATAATAATGTCACTCCACCGCGTTGTAGGGTTTTTGCTTCGATATTCGTGGCGAATCGCATCCGCAAACGACTGCTTTTTCGGGTATTGTTGGGCAGCCAGCGTCACTGTTTCACGCCCATAAAGTTTGTTCATCTTGTCAACCACCTGATTCAGTCGCTTGATTTTCGAAAAATGTGCTGCGTCATAATCTACGAAATTGGTCTGCAAACTATTTTGTGCAACGATTCCCGTCACGACAACGCCCACCTTTTTATAATAATAGCCGTGCTTGAAGGCTTTGCGGAGGCATTCTTTCGCTGCCGAAACGATGCGCGCGGTGTCTGAAGTGGGCGTCAACAAAGTGATTTCACGCGTGTCGAAAGTCTGTTGCAAGTCTTCGCGAAAGGGATTCGTGTAAAGAAAAACGCTCACGACGCTCGCTGCCGTTTGCTGGCGACGTAATTTTTCGGCACAGCGTGCTGCATAATTCGCGATATGCGGTCGAAGCGCGTTCAAATCGTTGGTCATTTCTGCCAAACTACGACTAACGCAAATGCTTTTCTTGGCAGTCATTTTTTCATCGGGCACGCTATCGATTCCGCGAAGCTCGTTCCACGTTCGCTGCATGTTGATATTGAACATCGATTGCACCCAACCCTCCGAATAACTCGTCAAATCGGCAGCCGTTTTCAGGTTCATCGCTTGCAGTTTCTTCGCGTAACGTCGCCCGATTCCCCACACTTCGTCAATCGGAAGCACGCGAAGCGCTTTCTCGCGCTTTTCTTCCGTATCGATGACGCAGCAATGCCGATAACCAGCGTAATGCTTTGCAAACCAAGTTGCCGCTTTAGCCAATGTTTTTGTACGTGCAATACCGATGCTAACGGGTATTCCAGTGCCGCGCTCCACTTCTTTATGCAACCGCTCTCCCCACGCTTTCAGTTCCGAAAAACGCATTTCGTTGAGGTGGCAGAACGCTTCGTCGATGGAATAGCGAAAGAAATAATCGGTATGTCGCCGAATGATGCTCATCACGCGCGCAGTCATGTCGCCATAGAGTTCATAATTCGATGAAAAAACAGCGATTTCTTGTTTTGGAAACAGTCTTTCGAGCTGAAAAAATGGCGTACCAGCCTTCACCCCCAGCTGTTTCGCCTCCTTACTCCGCGCCACGACGCACCCATCGTTATTGCTCAGCACAACAACGGGCTTGTTTTTCAGTTCGGGATGAAACACTCGCTCGCAACTGACGTAACAATTATCGCAATCAACGATGGCGTAGAACATCTGTTTCTTATGGAATAGAAAAAAGATTTACTTGTGAAAATTTTTGATTGTCCACACAACAACGCCCCAAACCTCGAATTTATCGAGCGCGTCGATGCGAATCGGTTCGTAATGCTCGTTGGCAGGGCGCAGTTCGATGTAGCCTTCGTCCTTGTGGCGCGTGTCTAAAAATTTGATTGTAAACTCATTGTTGACGAAAGCCACGACAACATCGCCGTTGTTTGGTTCGATGGAGCGATCAATCACCGCAATATCGCCGTCGCAAATGCCTGCATCGACCATCGAATCGCCCGAAACGCGACCGTAGAACGTCGTTTCAGGATGGCGGATAAAGTCGCGGTTGAAGTCGATGCGCTCTTGCTCGTAGTCGTCGGCAGGACTTGGAAATCCCGCTTTAACGGATGGCGCAAACGGCAACGCTTCCTCATCGGCAAAATCGGCGTCCCAAATCTCTATCTTGCTCATATTTTTTCGGATTTCACTTGTTTCTAAACGCAAAAATAATCAAAAAATCAGCGAAAAACAATTTTTTAGTCAAACGATGGAATTGGATGCGAAATTTTTGCACAAAAACGAGCGAAAAAAAGCACTGAAAAATGTAAAGAAATCGGACAAAATTTTGGGCGAAAAAACGTCTCATTTTGTCGTAATTTTAACTTAAAAAATCTTTAATTTAACAGTTTTTTAACGCGCCATTTTTAATTTTTTTCGGGTTGCATTCATCGCGCGACCAAAAATGCGTGTTTTTTGAAGGGGGTTTTTGCGACTTTTTTTCGTAAAGCGGCGCTTTAGAAAAATATCTCAGTCGTTTACAAATTTATTGTGCCCATTTACGACTCGAAAACGACCCTTTTTCGGAAGCAAAAAATGCATGTTTTTTTCAAAATAGAGTGAAAAAATTGCACAAATCGGCGGTTTTGTGCAGCAATTTAACAAGTTATAACAAAAATTCACGAGTGTTAAACGCATATTTTGCGTAAAATTATCCAAAATCACACTTTTCTCCCATTTTTTCATTTCTATTTTTCATTTTTTTTACCGCAAAAATTTTTCGCCGATTTAACTTCTATTAACGCGAAAAAACTTTACAAAATTTTAGTTCAAAAAACGGCGATTTTTTGTCACGATTTTTCGCAAAATTTTTGGTGCAAAATTCGTCGGAATTTTATGGGAATTTTTGTTGAATTTTATGGGATTTTTTTCAAAAATCGAGGAAATTTGTTTTGAAAAATCAGGAGACGGAAATTTGTTTTTCTTGTTCAAAAAAGTTCTTGCACGCGCACGCACGCGCGCTTTTTCCTTAAATAATTTGGCGGATTGTCGGTCATTGATTAACTTTGCGCTGCAAAATAGACCCAATTTTATGTCAGATTTAACCAAAACCAATGCGCAATTCGAGCGCGTGATGGCAGAATGCAAAGATATTTTTGAGAAGAAATTGCACGATTATAGCGCTTCATGGCGCCTGCTCAGGCCTACTTCGGTGACCGATCAGATGTATATCAAAGCGCGCCGCATTCGCACGCTCGAAATCAATGGCGTTTCGAAAGTGGGAGAGGGCATTCGACCAGAATTTCTCGGTTTGATCAACTACGGAATCATTGCGCTGATTCAGTTGGAAAGCGGATTCGCGGAAGAAGCCGACATGCCGCAATCGGAAGCCATTGCGTTGTATAGCCGACACGCTACGGCAGCGACGGAATTGATGCAGAAGAAGAATTTCGATTATGGCGAGGCATGGCGCGGGATGCGCGTTAGCAGCTACACCGACTTCATTCTGACCAAGATTGAGCGCATTAAGGAGCTGGAAGACATCAATGAGCAGACGCTTGCATCAGAAGGCATTGCGTCGAACATTATGGACATTATCAATTATGCCGTCTTTGGCGCCATCCGTTTGGGCGAAGACGAGCAAAACGAAGCGAAATAATTTGAAAACAAAGCGCGTCATAGTGAACATCTGCCGAATGTTGGTCGCGTTGACCTTCATTTTTTCGGGCTTTGTCAAAGCAGTAGATCCGCTTGGCACGCAATATAAGATTGCCGACTACCTGACCGCGCTCGGCATTGCGCACGTTCCCGATTGGCTAACGCTTGGATCGGCAGTCGGTTTGGCAGCGCTGGAATTCACGCTTGGCGTTCTGCTACTTTTTGCTATACAAAGACGACTCGTATCGCGCGTCATCTTCGTTTTTTTATGCCTCATGACGCTTGTAACGCTATGGATTTTCATTGCCAATCCAGTGAGCGATTGCGGTTGTTTTGGCGACGCGATTCATCTAACCAATGGACAAACATTGCTGAAAAACATCATCCTGCTGGCGTGCGCATACGTTGTGATGCGGAAACCAATGGAAATGTTTCGTTTTGTCAGCGAAAGCAACCAGTGGATTGCCATTCACTGGACGCTGTTCTTTGTCTTAGCGCTGAGTGTCTATTGTCTGTATAAATTGCCCGTGCTCGATTTTCGTCCCTATCGCGTAGGAACGAATCTGATTAAGAGTATGGAAATTCCAGAAGGCGCTGAAGCACCGCAATTTGAGACCACTTTCATTTTGCAAAAAGACGGTAAACAACAAGAATTTACGTTAGATAACTATCCCGACTCAACGTGGGAATTTGTGGATAGCAAGACTGTTCAGACCAAAGCAGGCTATGTGCCACCGATTCACGACTTAGTAATAGAAGATCGCACGTCGGGCGAAGATATAACGCAGTCGCTTTTAGGTGCGAAAGGCTATACATTCCTGCTCGTTTCGCCACATTTGGAGAAAGCAAGCGACGCCAATTTTGGCGACATCGACCGCATCTACGAATACGCCCAAGCCGAAAACGTTCCGTTTTATTGTGTAACAGCGAGCGGAGACGATGCGATAGGGCAGTGGCAAGAGCGAACTGGCGCCGAATATCCATTCTTGACCGCCGACGAGACAGCATTGAAAACCGCCATTCGCAGCAATCCTGGTCTGATTCTGCTGAAAGACAGCACGGTTGTGCGCAAATGGAGTCACAACGCACTGCCCAAAGCCGACATCATGACCAGTCCCATCAGCAAAGCCGTCATCGGTCAGCGCGATGCATCGACTTTGAGTGGCACTTTACTGCGACTGGCATGCTGGTTTGCCATTCCACTCCTCCTACTCATCATTGCCGACCGACTTTGGCAGTGGACTAAATGGGTAAGATGCAAGAAAAAAGAAAAAAATTAAAACCCTTTAAAATAACAACAAAAATGAGAAAAAACATTGTAGCAGGTAACTGGAAAATGAACCTGAATCTTCAAGAAGGTATTGCATTAGCAAAAGAATTGAATGACGTTTTAACAGCCGAGAAACCCAACTGTGGCGTGATTATTTGCACACCATTTATTCATCTGGCATCAATCGCTCCGATTCTGAACAACGACGTTCTCGAACTTGGAGCAGAGAACTGCGCCGACAAAGCAAAGGGCGCTTTCACTGGAGAGGTGTCAGCCGAAATGGTTAAGAGCACAGGCGCACAGTATGTCATTCTTGGACACTCAGAACGTCGTGGTTACTATAACGAAACCCCTGAGATTTTGAAAGAAAAAGTGCAGTTGGCACTTGCAAACGGACTGAAAGTGATTTTCTGTATTGGTGAAAGCCTCGAAGAACGCGAAGCAAACAAACAGAATGACGTTGTAAAAGCAGAGCTGGAAGGCAGCGTTTTCAATCTGAATGAAGAAGATTTCCGCAAGATTGTTATTGCCTACGAACCTATCTGGGCAATCGGTACTGGTAAGACAGCAACCGCCGATCAGGCAGAAGAGATCCACGCTTACATTCGTAGCATCATCGCAGAAAAATACGGACAATCTGTCGCCGACGACACCACTATTCTCTATGGCGGAAGCTGCAAACCAAGCAACGCTCCTGAGCTCTTTGCAAAGCCAGACATCGATGGCGGACTCATCGGAGGCGCATCCCTGAAGGCTGTTGACTTCAAAGGCATTATCGATGCCTTCAAATAAAAAAATTAAACCTATACCTATGACAAAAAGAATTGCCATCTTCTTGGCAATATTCCTTTGCCAAGTGGCGACAATTAACGCGCAAACCTATCTCGATCATCTGCAAGAAAAAAAATCGGGAACGGGAACGGTAAACGTATCGCAAAGCGATGCCATTGACATTCTTGTGAATGGCACCGCTAATAAGTCGTCTAAACAAGACACAAAACCTGCAAAGCAAGACCAAAAGACTGCTAAGCAAGAACCAAAGACGACCAAGCAAGACGTAAAGCCAACTCCTGAAAAAACGACGAGTCAGCAATCCGATAAAAAAGAGAAGAAATCGGAAGCTAAACCACGTCAGCAAGAACCCGATTCCACTAAAAAAGCAGAGCCAACCAAGCGCACTGAACCTGCCGAACCCGCGAAAAAGGACGAGCCAGTGAAGGTTGACAACGAGAAAAAAGAGGAACACAAAGAAAAAGAACCTGAACCACCGAAGCCAACCACGACAACGACGCCGCGCACAGAGACAACGGTAGCGCCCGTTGCCGTAGATAACACGCGCAAAGTCATGCGCAAGAGTTATCGCATCAAGGGTTATCGCGTTCAAGTGTATTCAGGCGCCAAGCGTGATGGTAGAACCAAAGCGCAACGAGCAGGAAATGTGGTGAAAACCATTCTGCCTGGCACGCCCGTTTACGTACATTTCAGTAGTCCTCAGTGGAAATGTCGCGTAGGAAACTACCGAACAATCCAAGAAGCGAATGCCGCATTGCGAAAACTCAAAAAGAAATTTCCGCAAGCCATTATCGTTAAAATGCCAATCACGGTACAATATTAAATTTTATGAATCCAGAAACAGATTTTCGCGATGGTTTAGACCAGCTCGAAAACCATTATCGAGACATTCTGCGCCTGCTTGGCGAAGATCCAACGCGTGAAGGACTGCAAAAAACGCCTATACGCGTCGCAAAAGCCATGCAGATTCTGACTCGAGGTTACACACAAGATCCTCACAAAGTGTTGACCGACGCACTTTTTGCAGAGAAATACAATCAGATGGTTATCGTAAAAGACATCGATTTCTTCTCGCTTTGCGAACACCACATGATTCCTTTCTACGGTAAAGCACACGTAGCGTATATCCCCAACGGCTATATCACAGGGCTAAGTAAGATTGCGCGCGTCGTCGATATATATAGTCACCGACTGCAAGTGCAAGAACGGCTAACGCAACAAATCAAAGAATGCATCCAGCAAACGCTGAAACCGCTCGGCGTGATGGTGGTTATCGAAGCCCAACACATGTGTATGCAAATGCGTGGCGTAGAGAAACAAAACGCAATCACAACAACCAGCGACTTCTCTGGCGCATTCAACCAAGCTAAAACGCGACAAGAATTTATGAACTTGTTGCACCCAGTAAAATAAAACACACTTAAAACAACCATTTAATGCACAAAAAAATGAAACAAGTTAGAGATTTATTTTTTGTAATGATGGGACTGCTTGCCCTATCTTTTACACTTACATCTTGCGATGACGACGATGATAACGGCAAAGATACCGACTACTATCGCACTCTCACTGCAGCAGAAAAAGCAGCTGTGCTCGATGCTGTCGTAGGTACATACACTGGACAATTCTACACTGTAAATTACTCTTGCCAATACGTGCTCGACTCTATCGAAGGTAGCGTAACAATGGGCAAAGACACGACATTCGTGATCAACAATCTGCCGACTTCGCTCCTCAGTGCTTATCTTTCCGTCGATGGTGAAAGCTCATTGCTCGAAGAAGCACCGTCAGTGAACATCGGAGGTACGTATTATGCACTCGACGAAGTGTATGCTCCTTACTACGAAGCAGGCATTTATCAGTATATGATGACGCCACAGGATCAGGTTACATTGACAGCAGGAACGAATACAGTCACGCTGTATTTCTCAACCTACATCATGAACGCCTATAGCGGTGGTTTCTATACGATGTGTTCGCTCAATAATTCGAAAAAACTCACGGTTTGCCTCGATATCGCAGGCATCAAAGTGGGCGAAAGCTTGTATAGCGTCAACCGACCAATCTATTTTATCGGCGACAAATAAGCGAATTAAAAAAAGGATTCTATGCGATTCATTTCGTGGAACGTTAACGGACTGCGCGCTTGCGTTGGAAAAGGATTCGAAGAAGCGTTCTTAAATCTCGACGCAGACTTCTTTTGCCTGCAAGAAACGAAGATGCAAGAAGGGCAACTCGACCTTTCCTTTCTCGGATACACGTCATACTGGAATTTCGCCGACAAGAAAGGTTATTCTGGTACAGCCATCTACACGCGCCAAACACCGCTCAGCGTGACGCGAGGCATAGGCATCGATGAGCACGATCACGAGGGTCGCGTTCTTACTTTAGAGATGACCGATTTCTATCTCGTGTGCGTTTACGTGCCCAATTCACAGGATGAATTGCGCCGTCTGCCTTATCGCATGCGTTGGGAGGATGATTTCCGCGCTTATCTCACGCAATTGGATGCTCGAAAACCTGTCATTCTTTGCGGTGATTTAAACGTTGCGCACGAGGAAATCGATATAAAAAATCCGAAAACCAATCGTCGCAACGCTGGATTTACCGATGAAGAGCGTCAGAAGATGACGCAACTGCTCAGCAGTGGGTTCTCCGACACTTTCCGCGCGTTGCATCCCGATCAGATTACGTATAGTTGGTGGTCGTATCGCTTTCATGCGCGAGAGAAAAACGCTGGTTGGCGCATCGACTATTTCCTCGTTTCCGATCGACTTTTGCCTAAAGTAAAAGAGGCAAACATACACACCGAAATCTTCGGTAGCGATCATTGCCCCGTCGAATTGGTCATCGACTAACGCATCGCGTTGCGATAGGTTCATAAAACATTGCTCCCGAACAGTCGTTTGGCTGTCGGGAGCATTTTTTTGTGTGAACTGCGAACGTTGCGTGCGACTTTTCTATACCTTATTATATATAACACGCGCGCGAAAGTCGTCAGTTTTTATTTCAAAAGAATATCTTGCAAAGTTGTTCCAGTTGCAAAAACATCGAGATCCACTGGATTTGGAATGCCGTCAACGATGCCTTTGTCGCTGTGTTGCCACAAGTTTTTATTTTCTGCACCGAGCACCACTGGTTCATCTTCCGAGTAATGCGAAAGGAATAGGTGTAAATCATTGAATTGTGGTGCCAGATTGTCGTTATAGAAGCGTGCATAGGCGTAAATAATCGGCTCTTTTCCGTAGTGCGCCTTGCAGAGTTCCACAAATCGCGCAAGGCTATCGCGCAGTTGTTCAGTCGTCCACTCGCTCACTCCTTCTTCTTCCACATCGATCATCGGTATCAGATCTTGCGCTTCTGCTTTCGCGAAATGACTAAAGCTTTGGAATTGCTTCGTAACAGAACTGCCCGACGTCAGATAGTGGTAACTTCCAACACGCAAACCTGCTTTTTTCGCGCCTGCGAAGTTGCTAACGTACATCGAATCGAGTATGGTATAACCTTCGGTGGCTTTGATGTAAACGAATTGCACGCAAGTGTCGGTTGCAACGCGTTGCCAATCGATTTTTCCTTGATAGCGCGACACGTCTATTCCATCATAATCCAAATTTTCATGACGATTTTCCTTCAATTCTTCCGTCTCTCCACTAATCCAAGTGCCCAATTTCTGCAGCTGTTTCGGGAAAAGTATAACAATCAGCAGCAGCGGTACGCAAATCGCTGCAATGATTTTCGCTGTTCGCGCCATGCGTTCTTTGCGCGAACGACGGTGATGATGATGGTGATGGTGGTGATGATGGTGTTCTGCCATAGTTTTAAGTCATTATTTTTTATTGAATTCTAACGCGTTGCATGACGCGCGCGGTCACAGCGTTGCCTCCTACGGTTGCAGGACTAAAGCGTGGCAGCATCCGAAGCGCACTTACCACTTTCCGATTGAGCGATGGCGACGCGGTCATAGCCACACAGTAGTCGCAGGGCACGCCTTTGTCGGTCACAACAAACTGCGTCAGCACCGTCTTGCCTTGCGCCAAGTCGTAGGGTTGTATGTCCGCGAGATAAGGTGCAATGACCGACGGAATTTCTTGGTCGAGTTTCGGTTGTATCTCTGCTTTTTCTATCGCTGTTCCGTTAAATGTCGTTGCTGGAAGACTGAGTTGCTCCGTGCCAGTATTCGAACCATCGGCGCGCATCATCGCTTTCGCGTTTTTCGACAGCAAACTGCTCATATCATCCCATGGAATGAGTGAGAAAAATGGCACTGTTTCGTCTGCGGAATAGCAAACCAGCGTCAGCATCACGTTGTTGCCCATCATGCACGCATCGGTTAGTTGCAGTCCTTCAATCTCTTGCGGCAGGTCAACGCTCGCGTTGTTCAAGACTTCATAGATAAACGCTTCATCGAAGTAGCCGTTTTGCAGTCGCCCCATGCGCAAAAGTTCAGCGGCAGTCATCACAACGCCGTTCTGGATGTCGTAAGTAATAAGTTCGCTCTTGCTTTCTTCTTTCTGCGACGACAGTTTTTCGGGTTTACACTTGTAGCTTGCGCGCATCGAAATGTATTTCGCGGGTTCAATGCTGATGATTTCGAGTTTGCAATCTACGTAACAAAATTTATGATCGTCTGGAATTTCTTTGAATTGCGATGTAACGGGTTCGCCAAAGCGCTCTTTCATCGCTGCCATCGCATCGCGAAGATTGTTTTTTTCTACACGAAAAACATAGTTCGATAGTGCAGTTTGAAGTGTAGTCAACGCGTATCCGCTCAGCATCTCAGGCCATTCTACGTCGATATCTATCACATTCACCTCGTCGCCCAACTGATAGAGCGCGTGGTCTTGCAGATACCAAATGCAGCACTCGTTTTCGCCTACGACAGATGCAGCATTTTGAGCCTTCAAAGGCATGCTTGCGAGAAGCAAAACCAGTGCAATGAGACTCAGTTTCAATATTTTTTTCATTCTTTTTCTCTGCTATTTGAAAATCATTTCGCCCGTATAGCCGATGCCATCGCGGTTTTGACTGTAAACATCGATGTTAGCGCGACCGTTAGAGAACACATCTACCGTATATAAATAGGTGTCTTCCTCGTTGCGAACCTCGATTTCCAGTCGCTGCATCTCGTTGTTCATCTGCGTCAAGCGCCAAGCTTGCATCGTCGCAACGAAGTTTAGACCTACGCCACCGCCATACGGCAGTCGGTAAGCACGACCAAAATAGGGCAAACACGAATAGACGCTGTCGCCATGCACCGTCAATTCGTAACCGAAATCAACGCGACGGCTCACGCCATAACGTGGAGTCATATAGTCAACCTCAATAGTGAAATTCCGATCTTGCAGCGCTTGACTCACCGCTTCAGCCTTTGCAGCAGCGCGAGCGGCTTTCTCTTCGGGCGTCAACTTCGTTACGCTGCACGATGTAACGAAAAGCGCCACCAAAGCAAGCGCAAAAAATAGTCGTTTTGCGTTCATAGCGTTCTGTTTTAGGTTTGTTGTCGCAAAGATATAAAAAAAATATCGGTTGATAGTGCCGACAAATGCCATTTTTTTGCGGAGCCTAAAAAGTGCACCAAAATAAACCAAAATTTTAGGGCAAAAAACTGCAAAAAAAATGCACCGAAAAATGTAAAGAAATCGGACAAAATTTTGGGTGGAAAAACATCTCAAATTGTCGTAATTTTAACTTAAAAAATCTTTAATTTAACAGTTTTTTAACGCGCCATTTTCAATTTTTTTCGGCAAAAATTTTTTTTGCGACCAAAATCGCACGTTTTTTTGAGGTGTTTTTTGTGGTCTTTTTTCAAAAACGACTAGGAAATTTTTTTTTCCTGCCCGTTTACAAAAATTACTCAGTCGTTTTTGACTCGAAAACGACCCTTTTTCGGAAGCAAAAAATGCATGATTTTTTCAAAATAGAGTGAAAAAATTGCACAAAACGGCTGTTTTGTGCAGCAATTTAACAAGTTACAACAAAAATTCACGAGTGTTAAACGCATATTTTGCGTAAAATTATCCAAAATCCCACTTTTCTCTCATTTTTTCATTTCTATTTTTCAATTTTTTCACCGCAAAAATTTTTCACCGATTTAACTTCTATTAACGCGAAAAAACTTTACAAAATTTTATCTCAAAAAACCGCCATTTTTTGTCAACATTTTTCGCAAATTTTTCCACCCAAAATCGCCCAAAATTTCACACCCATTTTTCTCCCTTTTTTGTACATTTTTTTACTGTTTCAACAGATTATTTTCCTCGCGCACGCGTATAATATAAAAATGTACGCGCGCGAAAGAAGAAAGAGTTTACAAGGGCAAAATTTTTGTTGTAGTAAAAATTTTCGTACCTTCGCGAGCGATTTCTGAAACGCGACAAACGATGAAGATTCTGACGAATAGCGAACTTGCACAGGCGCTCAACCGCGAGCCGTTCTTGCTGATTGGCGAGACAGCCGACGCGTTGGGATTGGAGTGTTACGTTGTTGGTGGTTATGTTCGCGACCTGTTTTTGCAGCGTCCGTCGCAAGATATCGACGTCGTTGTCGTGGGAAGCGGCATCGAAATCGCTAAAGCGCTGAAGAAACGCATCGGACGGAAAGCCCATTTGTCGGTTTTCGCCAATTTTGGTACAGCGCAAGTGAAATGGAACGATTGTGAAGTGGAATTCGTTGGCGCCCGTCGCGAGAGCTATCAGCGCAATTCGCGCAAGCCGATTGTCGAGGATGGCACGCTGGAAGACGATCAAAATCGACGCGATTTCACAATCAATGCACTCGCCGTTTGCTTGAATAAAGAAAGATTTGGCGAGTTGGTCGATCCGTTTGACGGTATTTACGACCTCGAAGACGGCATTATCCGCACGCCACTCGACCCAGATATCACGTTCAGCGACGACCCTCTGCGCATGTTGCGTTGCGTTAGATTTGCCACGCAACTGAAATTTTTCATCGACGATGAGACTTTCGAAGCCCTTTGTCGCAATCGCGATAGGATAAACATCATCTCTGGCGAGCGAATTTCAACGGAATTGAATAAAATCCTTGCATGCGACACCCCCAGTCGTGGTTTTGTAGATTTGCAACGCTGCGGTCTGTTGGAGATTATTATGCCAGAACTTTCCGCGCTCGACTGCGTTGAAACGAAAAACGGCAAAGCCCACAAAAATAATTTCTATCATACGCTCGAAGTTTTGGACAATGTAGCGCGCCAGAGCGATAACCTGTGGTTGCGTTGGGCAGCACTTTTGCACGACATTGGCAAGCCAAAAACCAAGCGATGGGATAATTTGCAAGGCTGGACATTCTATAATCACAATTTTGTTGGCGCGAAAATGGTTCCCGAACTGTTCCGTAGGCTGAAACTTCCGCTGGATATGAAAATGAAATACGTGCAGAAGCTGGTTGATTTGCACATGCGACCCATCGCCATCGCCGACAACGAGGTGACCGATAGCGCTGTACGCCGATTGCTGAACGATGCGGGCGATGACATCAACGACCTTATGACGCTTTGCGAAGCCGATGTTACGAGCAAAAATCAAGTGCGTCGCAAACAGTTTGCAGAGAATTTCCGAATCGTTCGCGTCAAGTTAGCCGACCTGCAAGAGCGCGATTACAAGCGATTGCTGCAGCCCTGCATTGACGGAAACGAGATTATGCAACGCTTTCAGCTTACGCCAGGAAAGGAAGTTGGCGATTTGAAACAATATCTCAAGGATGCGGTGCTTGATGGAACGGTCGCCAACGAGCGCGAACCACTGCTTCAGCTGCTCGATGAACGTGCAAAAACGTTGGGACTTAGTCCGATAGAACCAGAAAAATGAAGACATGCGCTGTGGTTGCACATGTCTTTTTTTTATATTTCAACGAACTGCGAAAAATACGCAACGAAATCGCTTTCGGGAACTTTACGACAAAAAAAAGTTTTTTAATGATAATAAGTGTTAATTTGCTTGATAAATTGTTTTGTACAATAGAATAAATCTATACCTTTGCGCCGTGAAAACTTGTTTTTCGCGAGAAGTTTTTGTTTAACTAATTGAATATCAAAATATTAATAACGCATAACAACATGAAATTAGAAAGACTTTTAGTTGCTTTTGCTGCCCTTTTGGTCGTATCTTGCGGCAATAAGGGTGGTATGAATTTGGGAGACAACGAGTATCCTGTACAGACAGTTACCGCGCAAGGCTCTTCTTCAGAGTCAAGTTACCCTGCTACGATTAAAGGTATTCAGGATGTTGAAATCCGACCGAAGGTTTCTGGCTTTATTACGCGCGTTTGCGTAAAAGAAGGTCAGCAAGTAGGCGCAGGTCAGTTGCTTTTTGTGATTGACAACGCCACGTATCAGGCTTCTGTTCGTCAGGCTCAGGCAGCCGTTAACACTGCGAAATCGCAGGCTGCTACCGCTAAAATGACTTATGATAACAACAAAGCATTGCACGACAAGGGAATTATTGGCGACTTTGAACTGCAATCGGCACAAAACAGTTATGCAACAGCACAGGCTTCTGTAGCTCAGGCACAAGCATCGTTGGCATCTGCTAAAGAAATGCTCAGCTTCTGCTACGTTAAAAGTCCTGCTTCAGGTGTTGTAGGCAACCTTCCGTTTAAGGTAGGTTCACTTGTTAGCGCGTCAAGTGCTGAACCTCTGACAACCGTTTCAAACATTAGCACGATGGAAGTGTACTTCTCGATGACAGAAAAGGACATTCTCGAGATGAGTAAGACCTCTGGCAGTTCGCAAGCTGCCATCGCATCGTTGCCAACCGTTAAACTGAAACTGGCGGACGGCACAATCTACAATCATCCTGGTAAAGTAACGAAGATGAGTGGTGTGATTGATGCAACAACTGGTTCAGTTCAGATGATTGCGCAGTTCACTAATCCTGAGCGTTTGCTGAAAAGCGGTGGTTCAGGCTCGATCATCATCCCGAAAACCAGCAACTCGTCGATTGTTGTTCCACAAAACGCAACTTCAGAAGTGCAGAACAAGATTTTCGTTTACGTAGTCGGCAAGGATAACAAAGTGAAAGCCACCGAGATTAAAGTGGATCCGCAGAACGATGGCGTCAACTACGTTGTTACAGATGGTCTGCACGTTGGCGATCGCTATGTAACTAATGGCATTACCAAGCTCAGCGATGGTATGGAGATTGTTCCTATCACCAAAGCTCGTTATCAGCAAAAGATTGACGATGCAGAAAAAATGAGCAAATCACAAGGAAACACAAAAGATTTCCTGAAGACGATGAAGAAATAAAGAGGTTTTGTGAGAACAAAAAACTGACTAACAAAAAGTTATGACATTTACAAATTTTATAAAGCGACCAGTTCTATCGACGGTGATCAGTATCCTGATCGTCATTCTCGGTTTTATTGGTCTATCATCGCTGCCTATTGAGCAGTATCCAAATATTGCGCCGCCAACAGTAAGCGTTTGGACATCGTACGCAGGCGCTGACGCCGAGACGGTGTTGAATTCTGTCATTGTTCCGCTGGAAGAGAGTATCAATGGTGTGGAAAATATGACCTATATGACGTCTTCCGCATCGAATGCAGGTAGCGCCAGCATCACCATTTACTTCCGTCAAGGAACCAACGCCGACATGTGTGCCGTCAACGTGCAGAACCGCGTTTCGCAAGCACAAGCACTGCTACCAGCGGAGGTTACAAGAGTCGGCGTAACCGTTGTAAAGCGTCAGACATCGCAGGTGTTGATGTACACGTTGACGAACGAGAATGGCGAACTTGACGATGAATTTTTGAACAACTACAACGAAATTAATATTATTCCAGCCATTAAGCGTATTCAAGGTGTGGGTGACGTTCAGAGTCCTGGTACAAAAACCTACTCAATGCGTATTTGGCTGAAGCCCGACGTGATGAAACAATATGGTTTGATACCGTCGGACATCTCTGCTGCATTGGCAGAACAAAATATCGAAGCGGCACCAGGTTCGTTTGGCGAGCAAAGTAATGTGGCATTCGAATATTCTATGCGCTACACTGGTCGTCTGAAGACGCCAGAAGAGTTTGGTGAGATTATTATTTCAACAAACAACAACGCGCAAACGTTGAAACTGAAAGACGTTGCAAAGATTGAACTTGGCGCCTTGACCTATTCCGTTACTATGACGAACAACGGTCAACCTTCTTCAATGGGTATGGTTCAGCAGGTGGCTGGTTCGAACGCCAATCAGATTGCAAAGGATGTGAAAGCTGAGCTTGAAAATCAAGCAAAGAACTTCCCTCCAGGTTTGGAATACAAGATTAACTACGACGTAACCGAGTTCTTGTATGCGTCAATCGAAGAAGTAGTGAAAACTCTCGTGATTACGCTTTTGCTCGTGTTCCTTGTTGTATATATCTTCCTGCAAGATTTCCGCTCAACGCTTATTCCTATGATTGCCGTACCTGTATCTCTGATTGGTACGTTCTTCTTCCTTTGGATATTTGATTTCTCTATCAACCTGTTGACGCTATCTGCGTTGCTGTTGGCTATCGCTATCGTTGTCGATGACGCGATTGTGGTTGTAGAAGCTGTTCACGCAAAGCTGGATCAAGGCTATAAGAGCGCATTGACAGCAAGTATCGACGCAATGAACGAGATTAGCGGCGCAATTATATCAATTACGCTCGTAATGGCGTCAGTGTTCATCCCCGTTTCGTTCATTGGCGGCACAAGTGGTACGTTCTACCGCGAGTTTGGTGTAACGATGGCTGTAAGTATCTTCATTTCAGCGCTGAATGCGTTGACTCTGTCGCCAGCTCTTTGTGCTATATTCTTGAAACCTAAGAGTGACGAGCCCGAAAGCAAGATGTCGCGACTCGATCGCTACCACATGGCATTCAATACTCAATACGATAAAATTCTGGATAAATACCGCAACGGCGTACAAAAGGTTATTCGCAAGCCAGTGCTTATCGGTGCGTTGGTAGTTGCAGGAATTGTCGGTCTGTTGCTTTTGATGAATTTCACAAAGACAGGACTTGTGCCCGACGAAGACACAGGTACACTTTTCTGTACGCTGAGTATGCCTCCTGCTACGAGTGTTGAGCGCACGAAAGAGGTAGCCGAGTATGTTGACTCAATGCTTGCCAACAACCCAGCTATCAAAAGCCGCGAGATGATTCAGGGTTACAACTTTATTGCTGGTGCAGGAAGTGACCAAGCCACGTTCATTATTAAACTAAAGAGCTTTAAGGAACGTGCAGGCGATGGAATCTTAGGTCTATTCAAAGGCAAGGGAATCATGAGTCTGTTTGTTAATCCGATGGATGCCAACATGGTGCTCGGAATGATCTATAAACAGACCGCTCACATCAAAGATGCGCAAATTATTGCATTCGCTCCGCCTATGATTCCTGGTTTCTCTGCAACGAATGGTGTATCGATGGTGATGCAAGACAAGACAGGTGGTTCGCTGAACAACTTCTTTAAAGTAACGCAAAACTATCTTGCCGAACTGAACAAGCGACCAGAAATTCAGATGGCTATGACTTCGTACAACCCGAACTATCCTCAATATATGGTAAACGTGGATGTTGCGAAGTGTAAACAAGCAGGAATCAGTCCGTCAACCGTTCTTACAACATTGCAAGGTTACTACGGAGGATTGTATGCTTCGAACTTTAACTCTTACGGAAAGCTCTACCGCGTTATGATTCAAGGCGATCCCGCCAGCCGTGCAACTCCAGAAGGATTGAATAGCATCTATGTTAGAACGACATCTGGAATGGTTCCAATCAAGGAGTTCTGTTCTATCGACCGCGTTTACGGTCCTTCAAACGTAAACCGCTTCAACTTGTTTACCAGTATCAATCTTCAGGTTTCTCTGAACTCAGGTTATTCTACTGGTGAAGGTATTGCTGCCTGCGAAGAAGTGGCTAAAGAAACGCTGCCACAGGGTTACGGTTACGAATGGTCAGGACTGACTCGTAGTGAGGCAGAATCGTCAAACTCAACCGCTTTGATTTTCGTGCTGTGTATTGTATTCGTTTACTTAATCCTTGCAGCGCAATACGAAAGTTACCTCCTTCCGTTCGCAGTTATTCTTTCTATCCCATTCGGACTGGCAGGTGCGTTCCTCTTTACACAGATTTTCGGTCACAACAACGACATCTACATGCAGATCTCATTGATTATGCTGATTGGTTTGTTGGCTAAGAACGCTATCTTGATTGTTCAGTTCGCTCTCGAACGCCGACAGACTGGTATGGCTATCTCTTGGTCATCTGTTCTTGGTGCTGCAGCTCGTCTGCGTCCTATCTTGATGACCTCGCTCGCAATGATTATCGGTCTGCTTCCAATGATGTTCGCCAGCGGTGTAGGCAAAAACGGAAACCAAACGCTAGGTGCCGCTGCTGTAGGTGGTATGCTTATCGGTACGTTGCTGCAGCTTGTTGTTGTGCCAGCACTGTTCGTTCTCTTCCAGTCACTGCAAGAGAAGATTCGTCCGATGAATTTCGAAGACGAAATGGATAGCTCTGTCGAAGCCGAACTCGAGCAATACGTTCACGGCGTGCCGCAAGAATATAAAATAGAAAAATAATCAGAAAGTTATGCAACGAAAATATATCATTCTGCTCGTTTTTTCAACGATTCTTTTTAGTGGTTGTAAAAGCCTTTATGGCGAATACGAGCGCCCAGAAGTGAATACGAAAGGCATCGTTCGCGACATGCCGTTGATGGATGATTCGCTTTATCTCAACACAGCCGACACTGCCAGCATCGGTACACTGCCTTGGCGTAGCGTCTTCACCGATCCGCATCTCCAAGCGTTGATTGAGAAAGCCCTTGAAAACAATCCAAATCTGCTGAATGCTGCGTTGAACACGCAAATGGCTGAAGCACAACTGAAAGCTGCTAAGTTAGCGTTCGTTCCTACCTTCCAATTCGCGCCAACAGGTACGATAGCATCGTGGGATGGCGGAAAAGCATCGAAGACCTATTCGTTGCCAATCTCTGCCAGCTGGACAGCCGATCTTTTCGGCAATCTGCTATCGAAAAAACGCTCTGCTCAAGCTGCATTGCTCGCAACAAAAGATTATCAAGTAGTGGTTCAGACCCAGTTGATTAGCAACATCGCGAACCTATACTATTCGCTTCTGATGCTCGATGCACAGCTCGACGTTGTGAAAGATATGGAAGAGTTGACGCAAAACACATTCGAACTGATGAAAGTGCTGAAAGATACGCGCGTAGGCTATCGTTCTACGTCTGTTCAAAGCGCTGAATCAAACTACTATTCTGTGCAAGCGCAGCGCATCGATCTGCTGCGTCAGATTCGCGAAGCAGAGAATTCGCTTTCGCTTCTCGTTGGACAACCAGCGCAATCCATACCACGCGGAAAATTGGAAGACCAATATCTCCCATCCGACCTCGCTACTGGCGTCAGCATCCAACTGCTCAACGCTCGCGCCGACGTGCATTACTACGAAATGGAACTCGCTCAGTGTTTCTATGACGTTGAAACAGCGCGCAGTCGCTTCTATCCGAGCATCACAATTAGCCCAAGTGGCACATTCACAAATAGTTACGGAGCAATAGTTAACCCAGGTAAATGGCTCTTGAGCGCCGTTGGAAGTTTGGTTCAACCTATTTTCATGAACGGTCAACTCACAGCCGCTTTACGTGTGGCTGAGGCGCAATATCAACAGGCATACAACAACTGGCAAAACAGCATCCTGACCGCTGGAAGTGAAGTAAGTAACGCGCTCGTTCAATACAATTCGTCCACCGAAAAGGCTGCTATCGAAGAAAAACAAATAGAAGTGCTTCGCCAAAACGTTGAAGACACGAAGACTTTGCTTGGAACCGCATCTGGTTCTACCTATCTCGAAGTCATCACTGCACAGCAGACGTTGCTCAATGCAGAACTCTCGAAAATCGCTGACGATTTCTCTAAGATGCAGGCAGTCGTTAGTCTTTACCAAGCATTAGGCGGTGGCGCCAAATAACCTATTTTTAATCAACAAATTATGGCAAGTAAAATTAGTCCACAAGCACAAGTTTCGCCTAACGCAAAGATTGGCGACAACTGCGAAATATTTCCATTTGTCTATATCGAAGACGACGTTGTCATAGGCGACAACTGTGTCATTTTTCCGTTCGTAAGTATTTTGAACGGAACGCGCATGGGCGCCCACAACAAGGTGCATCAGGGTTCGGTTATCGCTGCATTACCACAGGATTTCAACTTCAAAGGAGAAAAATCTGAACTCGTTATCGGCGATTACAACGTCATTCGCGAAAATGTTGTCATCAACCGCGCTACGCATAACGGCGACAAAACAGTCATAGGCGACCGCAACTTCCTCATGGAAGGCGCTCACGTGTCGCACGACACCGTCATCGGCAACGACTGCGTGCTGGGTTACGGCGTCAAAGTGGCTGGCGACTGTCAGATTGATGACTTCGCAATTCTTTCGAGTAGCGTAATCGTAAACGCTCGCGTGCATATCGGAAAAGTCGCGATGCTGCAATCTACTTCTACTACATCGAACGACGTTCCGCCTTACATCATCGCTGGCGGCAATCCTATCGAATATCGAGGCGTAAACAATAAAGTACTGACCAATCACAATATAGAGGACAAAATACAGCGACACATTGCAAACGCATATCGCTTGCTTTTCCATGGTCAGACCAGCGCTTTCGACGCTACTTTGCAGATTAAGCAACAGGTTCCTTCGAGTCCCGAAATCGATACAATCATCGAGTTTCTCGAAACAACAAAACAGGGAATTATCACCAAAAAATAATCAACAAAATATCCACAAAAACTCCCTCGTGAGAGGCAGTCCCTCATCATTTTACATTCTATTTTTTTAGTTAAACATCTATCTATTTTTTTCCGTGCTGGCGCGTGAGCGTCGGCACGTTTTGTTTTAGCCGAAAAAGTCGTGTGATTTTTTACGTCAAACTATTCAAACGCGCGATGTATTTGCCTAAAATATCAAATTCGATATTCACAACGCTGCCCACTTCTATATATTTGAAGTTCGTAACTTCACGCGTGAACGGAATAATTGCAACGCGGAAACTGTTATCTGTCGGATCGCAAACCGTCAGCGACACGCCATTCACCGTCACTGAGCCTTTATCCACCGTAAAATAGCCACGTTTCGCCAGCGCTTTATCGAATTGATATTCAAACGTGAAGTAACAACTTCCCGAAGCATCTTCCATCGCAACGCAACGCGCGGTCGTATCAACGTGACCTTGCACGATATGTCCGTCTAATCTGCCATTCATCAGCATCGAACGCTCTATATTCACTTTGTCGCCCACGCGAAGCAGACCCAAATTCGACCGCTCCAGCGTCTCGCGCATCGCGGTTACCGTGTACGTTTCGCCTTCAATAGCAACCACAGTCAGGCAAACGCCATTATGCGCCACGCTCTGATCAATTTTCAATTCATTGGTAAACGAACAACGAAGCGTCAAGTCGAGGTTGTCTCGATCGTGCTTCAGGGCAACAACCGTTGCCATTTCTTCTATAATGCCAGAAAACATACGAGTAAAAGACTAAAGATTAAACCGTAAATAAATATATTGCGCGCTGTCATGCCGAGCACTTTGTTGAGCGCTCTGCCTTTGAGCGTGCGAAGTTGCGTGAATGTTTGATAGTGCAGAATGAGATAGATGATTGAAATAAAACAAATCCAAACGGGAAGATGTTGCAACAAAACGATAAACATCAGCGCCCAAGCCGTAAAGCCAAGCAATAGGTAGAGCACGCGTGCATTCCGTTCGCCAATCCACACAATCAGCGTGCGCTTTCCTGCTTTTCTGTCGCCATCGATGTCGCGATAATTGTTCACAACCAGCAGTGTGTCAATCGCCAATCCGCAACCTAACGCAGCCATCCACACATCCCAGCCAATCATTCCGCCATTCGTGAGCGACAACCAATAGGTCAACACAACGGGAATGAATCCAAAAAAGACGAGAACCAGCACATCGCCGAGCCCAAGATAGGAAAGTGTGGTCGTGTAAAGGAAGCAGAAAACAACACAGAGCGCACCTACGGCAACAAGTTGCCAACCGCCAAACGCAACGAGTGGCAATCCAACTGCGCAAGCCATCGCTGTAACCACCGCAATCGCTTTCATCATCGCGTTTGGTGTGACCCAACCTTCCGCGCAAGCACGTTTCGGTCCGAGTCGCTCTTCATCATCGTTGCCGCGCCGCCAGTCGAAATAGTCGTTCACCAAGTTAGCATCGATTTGCATAATCAACGCGAACGCCAAGCAAAGCAATGCAGGCACAACGCGCAGTCCGCCACAATGGGCATACGCCAACGCTACGCCAATCATCACAGGAACGGCTGCCCCAGTGAGCGTTTTTGGGCGCGCCGCAAGCAACCACGCTCGCCACGTGTTCACTCCCTTAATTTTTTCTTCAATCATGCATCACAAAATTACGTAAATCCGCGAAATATTCAAAAAAAAACGCCACCTTATTTTATTATAATAAAAACGAAACCCACCGCAATCCAAAAAGGATAGTGGTGGGTTATATCAAAAAGGGCCGCCCGATGATGTGATGAATGCGTCGATTAAGTGAGCGCAGAACGAAGTTTTCGACTTCAGTTCTGCCGAACGTGAGACGCTTCGCCCGTAGGGCAAACTCCGATGGAGTTGAATCACCAAAAAAAAAACGCCACCGATTTCTCGCGGAAATCGGTGGGTTATATCAAAAAGGGCCGCCCGATGATGTGATGAAACTCCGATATTCTAAAGATTTGAGGACGCTACGTCTTTGTAATCCACCGGTTTTTCAACTACGTCCGAAGACGATGTGGCCCGCCATTGACTGCAGCAGTTTATCTCGGTTTCGATTTGTTATTTGATGAGTATCCCGATCGAATCGGCACGACCCGTGTTATTCTGCTATCTTGCAGCGAAGATACGCCATCTTGACGAATTATGCAAGAATTCTACGCGTTTTTTGCTGCTGTTTGTTCATTAAAATATTTATCAAACTGCTCTCGCAATAGTTTTTTATCCTGATTGATGGCGCGAATCTGCTTCAGACCATCGGCGTTTGGCGAGTTGGGCAACCAAAGTCGGATATATCCTTCCGAAGAATACTTGTTTTGCACATGCTCGCGAAAGCGTTCCCAATGTTGTTCGCGTGGAAGTTCAGGATAGTTGTCGAGTCCGAAAGCGACAATCCTACTAAACACCGTCTCAGGCGACAAATCTCTGTCGGCTTCTGCCACGATTTTCCCATACAGACTGCGTGGTTCGTGGGACGCACTCGCGCGATGATCTTCCACAGCTTCTTGCATGATGCGAATTTCTGACGCGGAAAACCATTTCTTCAAACGTGCATCGGCTGCCAAAATCTTGCCTCCAGTGATGTGGTGTATCGCGCGAGGACCTTCAAGACCTAAGTCGTGATAAGCGGCGATGCAATATGCCATGTTCAAGTCAGCGCCCAAGCGTTCTGCAATGTCGAGCGAGCGTCGTATCACGCTCGTCACGTGCGACAGATTGTGTGCGCGGTCGAACTCGGTATAGCGTGGCAAAATGTTGAGTTCAACAAATTGCATCAATTCTAAGTTAACTGTTTGCTTTGGCATAGCCCTGTCTGAGCGTGTTTCTAATGCTTTATTTTTCTATCCTAATGCGAGCGTCAACGGCAACGATGTTACTGCCGTCGGCAAGCAATGGGTTGATGTCCAATTCCTTAATCTCTGGCGCGTTATTGATCAGCATCGACAAGCGCGAAATGATTTCCGCGAAGCGTTGTTCGTCAATTCCTTTTTGTCCGCGCGTGCCTTGAATGATTTTATAGCCGCGCAATGAGCGAATCATCGCAAGCGATTCGTCGGTATTGAGTGGCGCCAGACCGTTGGCAACGTCTTTCAGCGCCTCTACAAAGATGCCTCCCAAACCGCAAAGCACGACATGACCAAATCGAGGCTCGTATTTTGCGCCAATAAACAGCTCGCGACCGCTGATTTGTTGTTGAACCATGACTGCCGTTGCGTCTTTTATTGCCATCAAATCGCGGTATGCCTGAGCCAGTTCATCTGCGTTCTGAATGCCAATCTTCACACCGCCAACGTCGCTCTTGTGAACGGGTCCCACAACCTTCGCTACGACGGGATAACCAATACTGTTTCCGAAGTCGATTACGGCTTTTTCGTCAGAAGAAACCATTTCTTTAACTGTCGGAATACCAGCACTTTCCAATAATTCATTCACGTATTTTGGAGCTAAATAACCATCTTGTGGAACGTCGTTTATCGTCTTGCGAATTCGGTCCACATCAACGACTGGAAGATTCTCTTCGTTTGCGGGTTGTGGCGTATGCATCACCTGAATCAAAGCCTCGGCAAGCGCAACTTCATCGCTGAAATTGACGTGTCCTTTTTCCAAGAAATCTTTCACTTCTGGACCTGCAGTATTCAAGCAGGGCAGCACTGGGAAAATCGGTTTCTTGCAAGTCTGCATTTTCTGATGCAGCACCTCGTAAGCGTCCCAGCAAGGAACCAATCCTGGTGTACCAAAAATGACTGCGATTGCATTGGCTTCGTCAAAATTTTGGTCGCAAAAATCAATCGCAATGCCCAAGTGTTCGGGCGTGCCAGTGGCTAAAATATCGATCGGATTAGCGGCAGATGCGCCTGGATAGAGCTGCGCTTTCAATGCTTCTGCTTTATCGTGAGCAAGCTGTGGCACTTGCAATCCACCTTTCGACAGCGCATCCGTCAACATCACTCCAGGTCCTCCTGCATGCGTTACAATCGCAATATTTTTGCCAGTCAATGCAGGCAGACTGAAAACGCAACCAATCGTCGTCAGTTGGTCGCGCGAATAGCAACGCACGATGCCTGCTTTGCGGAACAATGCATCGACTGCGGTGTCGCTCGAAGCAATAGCGCCTGTGTGGGATGATGCAGCGCGACTGCCACTCTCGCTCGAACCAGCCTTAACTGCTGCGATGCGACAGCCTTTGCGTATCAGCGAACTCGCGTGCTTCAACATCTTTTCAGGGTTTCCTATGTTTTCAATGTAGAGCAGTTTGATGCGCGACGAATGCACTGGATCGAAATTTTCATCCAAGTATTCCAGCACGTCATCCACGCCAATCTGCTTGCCATTGCCTACACTCCAAACCGAATTAAACTGCAATCCCTTCTGCACTGCGGCTTCCAAGATAAACACAGCGGTCGCTCCCGAACTGCTAATAAAGTCTGCGCCAAACGGATTCAGGTTTGGAATAGGTTTGGTGAACACACTGTGATGGTGGTTTGTCAACAGACCGATACAATTCGGTCCAATCAGTGCAGCGCCATACTTTTCGCAGGTGTCGAGAATGTGTTGCTCGAACACAGCGCCTTCTTCCGTCTCCTCGCCAAAGCCAGCGGAGATGATGATGAACGCGCGAACCTGTTTTTCGGCAGCGAGATAGTCAACGTAGTCGGGGCAAAACTTAGCGGCAACGACCAAGATAGCGAGGTCGGTTGGCGGCAAATCTTTCACGTCTTTAATGACAGGAATGCCTTGCACCTCGTCATCTTTCGGGTTCACCACGCGAAGATCGCCTTTGAAACCGCCAGCCTTCAGATTTCGAATGATTGCGCCACCAGGCTTTTGCGTATTGTTTGAGCCTCCGATAACCACGATGCTATTCGGAGTGAGAAGTTGTTGATTGATCATAGAATTAGATTTTTAGATGATGCGCAAATCTACAAATAAAAATTGAATAACCATACAAAACCGTCTATAAAATGTATAAAAATGTACGCGCGAGAACCCTAAATCAACGAAATTTTTTTGCGGAAAAATGAACAGAAATTTTAAGTCAAAAAATGGGGCAAAAATTGGGGTGAAAAATGTAAAGAAATCGGACAAAATTTTGGGCGAAAAAGTATCTCAAATTGTCGTAATTTTAACTTAAAAAATCTTTAATTTAACAGTTTTTTAACGCGCCATTTTTAATTTTTTTCGGCAAAAATTTTTTTTGCGACCAAAATCGCACGTTTTTTTGAGGTGTTTTTTGTGGTCTTTTTTCAAAAACGACTAGGAAATTTTTTTTTCCTGCCCGTTTACAAAAATTACTCAGTCGTTTTTGACTCGAAAACGACCCTTTTCCAAACGCAAAAAATGCATGATTTTTTCAAAATAGAATGAAAAAATTGCACAAATCGGCTGTTTTGTGCAATGATTTAACGTTTTGCAACATTCTTTCACGAGTGTTAAACGCATATTTTTCGTAAAATTATCCAAAAATCCACTTTTCTCCCATTTTGTCATTTCTATTTTTCAATTTTTTTACCGCAAAAATTTTTCGCCGATTTAACTTCTATTAACGCGAAAAAACTTTACAAAATTTTATCTCAAAAAACGGCGATTTTTTGTCAACATTTTTCGCTAAAAAATTGGGTGATTTTCGAGGTTATTTTTTCGTCTTATTTTGTCACTTCATTGTGCTTTTGCAAGAAAATACGTTTTTCTATCAAAAAAAGATGCTTTTTTTGTTCCAATCTATGAGATTTTTCTTTATCTTTGTAGCATAACTAACCTTAGGTAGTGTTTTTCTCTACCGCAAAAAATTTAATACTATAACCTCTATGAAGAAACTATTGTTAGGGGACGAGGCCATCGCTCAAGGAGCGCTCGATGCAGGTCTCAGTGGCGTGTATGCCTACCCTGGAACTCCTTCAACTGAAATCACCGAGTATATACAGAACTCGCCGTTGGCGCAGGAGCGCAATGTTCACCGACGCTGGTCGACGAACGAAAAGACGGCGATGGAAGCGGCGCTTGGCATGTCTTACATGGGCAAACGCGCGCTTGTCTGCATGAAACACGTTGGTCTGAATGTTTGCGCTGACCCGTTTGTCAACTCAGCGATGACGGGAACGAATGGTGGATTGATTGTTTTGGTTGCCGATGACCCATCGATGCACTCGTCGCAAGACGAACAAGACAGTCGTTTCTATGGAAAATTTGCCATGATTCCGACGTTTGAACCCAGCACGCAGCAGGAAGCCTATGATATGATGGCAGAAGCGTTCGACTATTCAGAAGAGATGCACTTGCCGATTCTTATGCGCGTGACGACTCGCATGGCACACAGTCGCGCGGTTGTAGAAATTAAAGATGACGCGCGCGCGGAAAACGAATTGAATTACAACGCCAAAGCCAGCAACTGGGTGCTTCTGCCTGCTTTTGCACGCAAACGCAACGACTTAGTCACTGCACAGCAACCAGAACTCGAGCATCGCGCAGCCGAAAGCAAATACAATCGCTACTTCGACGGCAGCGATAAGTCGCTCGGCATTATCGCCAGCGGCATCGCCTACAACTATGTGATGGAATGTTACCCAGATGGTTGTCCTTATCCATTGCTCAAAATTAGTCAATATCCACTGCCGAAAGATTTGGTTCGCAAGATGACGAAAGAATGCGACAGCGTGCTGATTGTAGAAGAAGGTCAGCCGTTCATCGAAGACCAAGTTCGCGGCGTGATGCCAGGCGATACGGTTGTGAAAGGCCGTCTTACAGGCGAACTTCCACGTACAGGCGAATTGAATCCCGACCTCGTTGCGAAAGCGCTTGGCATGCCCGAAAAAGAAAACTATGCACCTTGCGAAGACATCGTGCCACGCCCACCAGCTCTCTGTCAGGGATGCGGTCACCGCGACGTCTATACAGCGCTGAATGAAGTGCTCAAGGACTATCCAAACGCACGCGTTTTTGGCGATATTGGTTGCTATACGCTCGGATTCCTGCCACCTTATAAAGCCATTCATTCATGCGTCGATATGGGAGCCAGCATTACGATGGCGAAAGGCGCAGCCGACGCTGGTCAATGGCCTGCAGTAGCAGTGATTGGCGACTCAACATTTACCCATTCGGGCATGACAGGACTGCTCGACGCTATCAATGAAAACGCAAACATCACCGTCATCATCAGCGATAACCTTACCACAGCCATGACTGGCGGTCAAGACTCGGCTGGAACAAACAAATTCGAAGCCATTTGTCGTGGACTCGGACTGGATGACGCCCATCTGAAAGTGGTTGTTCCACTTCCGAAAAATATGCCAGAGATTACTCAGGTTATCCGCGACGAGATAGAATATAAAGGAACGAGCGTGATTATTCCGCGTCGCGAGTGTATGCAAACATATCAACGTCATCTGAAACAAAAGAAAGCACAGGAGGGCAAGAAATAATGAAAACAGATATTATTTTATGTGGTGTAGGCGGTCAGGGAATCTTGTCGATTGCGACCGTTATTGGCGAAGCAGCCATCAAAGAAAACCTCTATATCAAACAAGCCGAAGTGCATGGCATGTCGCAACGCGGTGGAGACGTGCAGAGTAACCTTCGTCTGTCGTCAGAACCCATTAGCAGCGATTTGATAGCGCTTGGTTCGGCAGACGTGATTATCAGTATGGAACCGATGGAAGCGCTGCGTTATCTGCCTTATCTGAGCAAAAACGGATGGATTATCACCGCCAGCAAACCGTTTGTCAATGTTCCAAACTATCCAGACATTGAAATTATCAAAAAAGACTTAGAGAAAATTGGCAACGTCATCATGCTCGACATCGACCAACTGGCGAAAGACAACGGCATCCCACGTTCTGCCAACGTTATCTTGCTTGGTGCTGCGCAGAAAGCGCTTGGAATAGAATACGAAAAACTTGAAAACGCATTGCGTCGCGTCTTCGGACGAAAAGGAGAAAGCGTCGTAGAAGCCAATATCAAAGCATTGGCAATCGGTAAGGAGGCGCAGCAATGAAAAATGCAGACGATCACTATCACGACACACTGCCTACGCCAATCGAACGCCATGTGATTGACGAAGCAATAGCCGATTACGGCATCCAAGACTTTACGAAAGCAACCATTCGCGAGGTGAAAGCTATCGCAGCGCACGCGGAAAAAATGTCTGGAGTGGAGTTCATCAAGATGGAAATGGGCATTCCAGGACTGCCAGCCGCACGCATTGGCGTTGAAGCGCAGATAGAAGCGCTCAAGAATGGCATCGCCAGCATGTATCCCGACATACAAGGCGAACCTGTTTTGAAAGAACAAGCGTCGCGTTTCGTGAAAGCTTTTATCGGAATCGACATCAATGCCGAAGGATGTATTCCAGTTGTGGGTTCGATGCAAGGTTCTTACGCTTCGTTCTTGCTGTGTTCGCAGATGGATAAGCGCAAAGACACCGTGCTTTTCATTGATCCAGGATTCAATGTGCAGAAGATGCAGATGCAAGTGCATGGCACGAAATACGAAAGCTTCGATGTGTACGATTATCGCGGTGAGAAACTCGGTCCGAAACTGGAGAGTTATCTCGAAAAAGGCAATATCTGCGCGATTATCTATAGCAACCCCAACAACCCTTCATGGATTTGTTTCCGCGAAGAAGAGCTCCAGACGATTGGTGCACTGGCAACCAAATACGATTGCGTTGTTATTGAAGATTTAGCCTACTTCGCGATGGATTTCCGTCGCTCATTGAGCACGCCATTTGAACCGCCTTATCAAGCTACCGTAGCGCGATACACTGACAACTACATCTTGCTGATTAGTGGTTCTAAAGCATTCAGTTACGCTGGCGAGCGTATCGGAGTCGCTTGCATTGGAAATAATTTGTTCAAACGTCATTTTCCAGATCTGTGTGAACGCTATGAGGGTCTGCCTTTTGGACTTGTGTTCTCAACGCGCATCCTCTACGCTTGTTCTTCAGGCACCAGCCACAGCGCACAGTTTGCTATGGCAGCGATAATGAAGGCTGCGTGCGATGGAACGTATGATTTCCGCGCTGAAACAGCGGTTTATGGTGAGCGTGCACATAAACTGAAAGAGATTTTCTTGCGTCACAATTTCTATATTGTGTACGATAAAGACCTCGATGAACCAATTGCCGACGGATTCTACTTCACAATCGGTTATCCGAACATGAGTAGCGGTGAGCTTGCGCGTGAATTGATGTACTATGGCGTGAGCGCGATTTGCTTAGTCACGACAGGTTCGGAGCAGAATGGGCTTCGCGTGTGCACATCGTTCATCAAAGACAATCAGTATGATGCGCTCGAGCAGCGTATGGCGATATTCGAGAAAAATCATCCAGTGTGATACGACCAAAAAACGCAATAAAAAACCTTCGACAGCATGCTGCCGAAGGTTTTTTTGTATATGAACGCGCGCGAAAACTTAATGCACGCGCTTGCATTTGCCACTCATTTTTTCGATATCTATGCGAATCACCGCCATGCGATGCAGCGATGCTTTGCTCGCCTTGCGACCTTTTTCGATATCGTTAGGAGATAGTTTTTTAAGGAGTAGATCTATCGCCGCAATCTTTGCTTCTTCCGACTGCAACACGCTGGCTTTGCCCTGTATCACAACGCTTTCGTAGGCTGTGGTGAACTTCGACGGTTGTAATGCAACATCGCCAACGATGCAGAACGACACGTCAGGATGCTGTTGCAACGCACGCAGTTTTTTTCCTTCGGGTGCGCAATGGATAAACAAGCTCTCCTCGCCATCCCAGACGTAATTGATGGGAATGCCGTAAGGTTTGCCGTCGGTATCTGTCATGGAAAGGAATCCGAACTCTTGACTCTGGAGCAATTCTATGGCGCGCTGCTCGTCTAACAAGCGATCTTGGCGACGCACTTCTTCATTCGAATAACGTATCATGCGACGAAGATACGAAAAAGTCGATGAACCGCCACGAAAATGCGCTTTTTTTCGTAAATTAGCCGCATGAATCTACAACCGATTGCACATTTTCGCTCACCTTTTTCCACGAAATTTGGCATCCCAAAGCAAAGCGGTTTGGTTGAAGAACTGACAGGCGAAATTGTTTTTGAACCTGCATTCCGAAACGAAGACGCGCTTCGCGGTTTAGAAAATTTCGACTATCTCTGGCTTATTTGGGCATTCTCCGCCAACCCTCACGCGTCGAATAGTTTGACCGTTCGTCCACCTCTGCTTGGCGGAAACGAGCGTGTTGGCGTTTTTGCCAGTAGATCGCCTTTCCGTCCTAATCCGATAGGACTTTCGTGCGTGAAAATCGTGAAAATAGAGCACACAAACGACGGTCCGATTATACACGTTTCGGGCGCCGATTTGATGGATGGAACGCCGATTTTCGATGTAAAACCCTACGTCCCTTACGCGGATGCGCATCCCGATGCACGTGCAGGATTCGTAGATTCGCACCCGATAGAGCGCCTTCGCGTGGAGATACCCGACGAAGTCGCGCGTTTGTTTTCAGAAAAAGACTTGATTGCTTTGCGTAAGACGTTGGAACTCGATCCCAGACCGCATTATCAAAAAAATCCAACGAAGGTTTATGGTATGCCATTCGCGCAATTCGATATTCATTTTCGCGTGAATGACGACGATGTTTTGATTGTTCTCGATGCTATTCCGTTGAAATAAGACAAAAAAATATTTCCTCTGCCGCCGAAACGTACAGAGGAAATAATGAAAGGAGGAGTGGTACCTCCAGGAATCGAACCGGGGACACACGGATTTTCAGTCCGATGCTCTACCAACTGAGCTAAGGCACCATTTTCTTTCTTGCGAATGCAAAAGTACAACATTCAAACGAAAACCACCGAACAGTTGTCGCGAAAATCCTTTTTGTTAAACTTAATTAACATTTCATGCGCTTTTCGCGCGCGCATACCTTATATATAATATACGCGCGCGAGGAATTTTTTGCGATTTCGTTTTATTTTGTTGCTGATTCTTGTTTGAGCGGATTCCATCCTTGCGCAGTGATAGGAAATTCTGCACCATCGCGCGCAACGAGGATGTTGCCCAATTCTTTTTTCGTTATGTGACCGATGATTCGAACGTTGTCAACCGATTGTATCCTGTCATAATCGCCAATCGGAACGGTGAACAATAGCTCGTAATCTTCGCCACCGTTCATCGCAGCTGTCGTGACATTCATATTTAGTTCTTCAGCCATGACCGCCGTTTGATAATCGATAGGAATGTTTTTCTCGTAAACGCGACAACCACACTGGCTCTGCTCGCAAATGTGGAGCAGTTCGCTGCTCAGTCCGTCGCTGATATCCATCATCGATGTAGGTCGAATACCAGCCTCTTTCAGTCGTTGAACGACGTCGCCACGCGCTTCGGGCTGCAGTTGTCGCTGCAATAAATATTCTTTTCCACTGAAATCAGGTTGGAAATCAACCATTTCCACCGCTCTTGGATTGTTTTTCTTTTGCGCTTCTTCGATTTGCTGGAAGTAAACCATCTTTTCGCGCTCGAGAAGCTGCAGACCCATATACGCAGCACCGAGATCGCCACTCACGCAGATAAGGTCTGTATCTTTTGCGCCACGTCTGTAAACAATATCTTCAGGCGCTGCTTCGCCAATGCACGTGATGCTGATTGCCAATCCAGTGAGTGACGTTGTTGTGTCGCCACCAACGATATCCACTCCCCATTTATCGCAAGCGCGTCGCAGTCCGCTATAAAACGCATCCATGTCTTCTATGACAAATCGTTTGCCCAAAGCGATGCTGACAATGAGTTGTCTAGGCGTGCCGTTCATGGCAAAGATGTCACTCATGTTAACCATTGCCGATTTATAGCCCAGATGTTCCATGTCGATATACGTGAGATCGAAATGGATTCCTTCCATCAGCATATCGGAAGTAACGAGAACGCGGTTGTTAGGGTAGTGAAGTACGGCGCAGTCGTCGCCAACGCCATATTCGGTTGATTCGTTTTTCGGTTTGATTTGGTCGGTTAGACGATGAATAAGACCAAATTCTCCAATTTTTGCTATGTCGGTCATATTTTTTATGAACGTTTAATCATTTCGCGCATGATTTCAGTCATGAGCGGTTGTGCTTCGTTAGCAGCTTTTTGTACTTCTTCGTGACTCACTTCCACTGGATTGTCGGCGATACCTAAGTCGGTTATGATGCTCATGCCAAACGTTTTGATGCCACAGTGATGCGCTACGATCACCTCTGGCACTGTGCTCATTCCAACTGCATCACCTCCAAGAATATGATACATCTTATATTCTGCTGGAGTCTCGAAAGTCGGTCCTTGTACACCAACATAAACTCCTTCTTTCACTCTGATATTTTTCTCCTTTGCTATGTCTTTCGCGAGTTTGATTAAGTTCTTATCGTAAGTCTCGTGCATGTCGGGAAAGCGTGGACCAGTTGGAAAATTAGGTCCATGCAATGGATGTTCAGGAAAGAAGTTGATGTGGTCGGTTATAATCATTAGCTCGCCGATTTTGAACTCAGGATTCATGCCGCCTGATGCATTACTAACGAAAAGCGTTTTGATACCAAGTTCGTACATTACACGAATCGGGAAAGTCACGTCTTTCATAGAATATCCCTCGTAGAAATGGAAGCGACCCTGCATCGCCATGATTTCTTTTCCACCTAATTTGCCGAAGATAAGCTTTCCGCTGTGTCCCTCGACTGTAGATACGGGGAAATTAGGTATGTCTTTGTATGCAAATTCGTATGAATCAGTTATCTCTGAAGCTAATTGTCCGAGGCCTGTCCCCAGAATGATTGCTGTTTTTGGCTTTGTTGTCATCCTTTGGCTTAACCAAGATGCTGTTTCTTGAATTCTTTCGTACATAACTAATGATTTTTTCGTTAAATTTTTCTTGTTGATCTAACATAAAACTTACGCGAACCGGCATCGCATAAAGATGTTCCTTCACGTCTTTCGATAGAGTTGTGAGCGTGGCGAGTCGCGTTGCGTCTTTCTCTGTTGTGATAATCACTTTTGGTTCAGCCATCTGCGCAAACGCGTTATTGATTTGCGCTGCGTCGTCGGTTGAAAAATAATGATGATCGCTGAACGATAGGGTAGTGATGTGGTCGAACATCTCGCTCATGTCAAGCTCCATCTGCTTGGGTTGTGCAATCGCCGTCAGCAGAAGCACGTTTGTCTGGCGGTCGATGGGCGCTTCGCGTTTTTCGCCTGTAAAAACAAGATAAGGAACATCGTAATCGAAGGTTGTAAAATACAAGTCCTGATAAGCGTAAAGCGACATTGCTTTAGTCAAAACGCGATATTCCATCGGCTTCAAATCCTTCGGACATTTTGTTATAATCACGACATCCGCGCGTTTTTTACCTTCTTCAGGTTCGCGAAGTCGCCCTGCAGGAAGCAGTTTGTCGTAGATGATCAGTCTGTGATAATCAACCAGCAAAATATTGACGCCAGGTTTGACGTAGCGATGCTGAAAAGCGTCGTCCAGAAGAATGACATCGGTGTCTTTTGTGGCTTCATCGTTGGTCAGATGCTCTATTCCATCAACGCGTTTCTTGTCAACGGCAACGTAGATATCGCTAAATTTCTGCTTCATCTGATAGGGTTCGTCGCCTATCTCTTGCATAGTCGTTGCGTCGTTCGCGAGAACGTAACCTTTCGATTGCCGTTTATAGCCTCGCGAAAGCACAGCCACTTTTTGCATCTTGTGCAAAAGATTGACGAGATACTCCACGTGAGGCGTTTTTCCTGTGCCACCTACGGTGATATTGCCTACTGCGATCACTGGAACGCTGAAGGTTTTAGTTTTCAGAAAGCCCATTTCGAAGAGCCAGTTTCTGAAACCAACTCCCAGTCCGTAGAACCAACTAAACGGCAGCAGCCATTTATTGATTTCAATGTGATCGCCTTCGGTTCGCATACGCTTGTTTTTATTTGAAGTTTGGTATAAACGGCATTCGTGCCTGTATAGGATACATCGTTTGTGCTTCGCGAAGAATGAGCAAAGGCTCGTAGAATTCGCCCAGTTCTGCACGCAACATTTCATCCAAATTGTTGCCTCCCGACGTCAGACCCATCACTTGGTCGAGCAATGATGGTGGAGCAGGATAATTGATGGTGTGATAGTCTTTCAGCTTTGCTAAGGTTGCGGCTTTCGCAACGGCTTTATCCAAGCCGCCAAGCTCGTCAACGAGTTTCAGTTTCAGTGCATCTTCGCCCGTAAACACGTGACCTTGCGCCACTTGTTCAACCTGATCGACCGTCATCTTTCTGCCTTGCGCTACGCGTGAACGGAAAAGCGAATAGCCGCGATCGATGTAATTTTGCAGCATGCTCAACTCTTCCGAATTGAATGGGCGTGAACTCGTGCCGAAAGTGGCATTTTTGTTAGTTTTCACTTCATCGTATTTCAGTCCTAACTTCTGCGTCATCAATTCGCTTCTGTCCATAAACGTTCCGAAAATACCGATACTGCCAGTGATAGTCGTTGGATCGGCAACGATATATTGCGCTCCTGATGAAATATAATAACCACCTGATGCAGCATAACCACTCATCGAAACAACAACGGGCTTCTTCTGCTTGAGTAGTTCTACTTGATGCCAAATTTGTTCGCTTGCATAAGCGCTACCGCCTGGCGAATTAACGCGAAGAACAACGGCTTTGACGTCGTCATCGTTCATCAGCGCTTCCAAATCTGCGCAAACATTTTTGCCAACGATAGCATGTCCACCACCCATCAGCATGCCTTGCGATTCCTGATCAACGATATTTCCGTAAGCATAGTACACAGCAATTTCGTCGCCCTTTTGCTTTGACTTCACATTTGCCATGTCCGAAACAAATACTTGGTTGATTCGGTCGTCTTTGTCTAACTTAAGCAGTTTTTTAATCTCTGTTTTAACTTGCTCGGCATAGACTAACTGATCGACAAATTTATGTTTTACAACCTCTTTCGCATCGCAAAACGCTTGCATGCTGTCGGCATACAAATTCAAATCGGCTACACTGATGCCGCGACTTGCTGAAACGCTCTTCGTAACGTTGTTCCACAGACTCGTCAGATACGCCATCGTCTGCTCGCGATTGGCGTCGCTCATCTTGTCTTCGGTGTACATTTCAGTCGCACTCTTGTATTTTCCAACTTTAACGACTTGCATCTTGATGCCAGCCTTCTTCAATACGTCTTTGACGAACATCGGTTGCGCGGCCAATCCATGCCAATCGAGCATGCCGCTTGGGTTCATATAAATCTTATTCGCTACACTGGCGAGATAGTATTCGCCTTGCGAATAATTGTCGGCATAACTTACAATCCATTTGCCGCTCTTTTTGAAGTCGTTGAGCGCTTGACGCAATTCTTCCAATTGTGCAAAATCAGCGCTAAAGCCGTTAGCTTCGATATAGATTCCTTTGATATTGTCGTGATCTTTGGCTTTCTTGATTGCATCGAGCGTCTCGGCAAATCCCATCGATGTCATTCCACCGCCCATCAGCATCGTTTTGTAATCTTCGATGGCTTGTTCTTCCATGCTTCCATTGAGATTCAAAACCAAAACCGAGTTTTTACCGATGGTAGCAGCCTTTTCGCCACTTGCAATGATGCCAACTAAACTCATGGCACCCAATGCCATCATGATAGCGCCTATCAATAAAATGCCAACGATAGTCGCTAAAACATACTTCCAGAAGTCTTTCATACGTAATAATATTATAAATAGGTGTAACTTATTGCAAAAAGTCGCTCCGAAGATACGAATAAATATTGAAAAGCCCTAAAATTTTGCATATTTTTCCTTTTTTCGTACCTTCGCAACGTAAGTTTATACATTTATTCAACGCAAAATCAAAATGAAAAAAGCCATCATCGTTGGCGCATCATCGGGAATGGGAAACGAAGTTGCGCGCTTGCTGTTGCAAGAGGGTTGGTTTGTCGCGCTGGCGGCACGTCGCACTGAACCATTAGAGCAACTCGCCAAAGAATTTCCAACGCAAACGTGTGTTAACTCAATCGATGTCAACGATGAAAAAGCGCCTCTCACGCTTCGCGCATTGTTCGAAGCGATGCATGGTGCCGACCTCTATTTCCATGCTGCTGGAATAGGAAAACAGAACCCCAATCTGGAACCTGAAATCGAACTCAATACGGTCGAAACCAACGCGCTTGGCTTTGTCAGAATGATAGATGAGGCTTTCCGTTTGATGGCTTCGCAAGGTGGTGGGCACATCGCAGCAATTTCGTCTATTGCGGGAACGAAAGGACTTGGTCCAGCACCATCGTATAGCGCCACGAAAGCGTTGCAAAACACGTACATCCAAGCACTGGAGCAGCTCGCCAACGCCCGAAAACTCAACATTCGCTTCACCGACATCCGTCCTGGCTTCGTCAGCACGCCGCTTCTTTCGGGCAATCATTATCCAATGCTGATGCAAACGACGGCTGTAGCGCGCCAAATCGTGAAAGCCATCCACCAAAAACGCCACATCGCCGTCATCGACTGGCGTTATCGCCTCCTCGTTCCGCTCTGGCGCCTCATCCCAAACGCCCTTTGGCGCCACGTAAATCTACTAAAAAAAACTAAAAACTGATCGCAACGTAAGTCGTATTGCGCATTTTGGCACTATTGTTGCAAATGGCACGATAGTTAAAAATCATTTTTTAAAATATACGACTTATGAAAATTCAACCCTTAGCAGACAGAGTGCTGGTCTTACCTGCACCAGCAGAAGAAAAAGTTGGCGGCATTATCATTCCTGATACCGCAAAAGAAAAACCATTGCGTGGCAAAGTCATCGCTGTTGGTAACGGAACGAAAGACGAAGCTATGACCTTGAGCGAAGGCGATGAGGTTCTCTATGGTAAATACAGTGGAACTGAACTTGAACTCGACGGCGAAAAGTTCTTGATTATGCGTCAATCTGACATTTTGGCACGTATCGTCAAATAAACATTCAATCATTCAAAAATTTAGAAAAGGAGAAATATTATGGCAAAAGAGATAAAATTCAATACCGAAGCACGCGACCTGCTCCGTCAGGGCGTTGATCAGTTGGCTAATGCAGTTAAAGTAACGCTTGGTCCTAAAGGAAGAAATGTTGTAATCGAGAAGAAATTTGGCGCACCGCAAATCACTAAGGATGGCGTTACCGTAGCCAAAGAAATTGAACTCGAAGATAAATTCCAAAATACTGGCGCTCAGCTGGTTAAAAGCGTGGCTTCTAAGACTGGCGATGACGCTGGTGATGGTACTACTACAGCCACTTTGCTGACTCAGGCTATCGTAAACGAAGGTCTGAAGAACGTTACTTCAGGCGCAAACCCAATGGATCTGAAACGCGGTATCGACAAAGCCGTTCAGGTTGTGACCGATTACATCAAAGATCATGCAGAACAAGTGGGCGATAACTACGAGAAAATCGAGCAAGTCGCTACCGTTAGTGCTAACAACGACCCAGAAATCGGAAAATTGCTTGCAGATGCGATGCGCAAAGTATCGAAAGACGGCGTGATCACTATCGAAGAGAGCAAGAGTCGCGACACAAGTATCGGCGTTGTCGAAGGAATGCAATTCGATCGTGGCTATCTGTCAGGCTATTTCGTAACAGATACCGACAAAATGGAGTGTGTGATGGAAAATCCATACATCCTTATCTATGATAAAAAGATTTCAAACCTCAAAGATTTCTTGCCAATACTTCAGCCAGCTGCCGAGAGCGGACGCCCGTTGCTCGTGATAGCCGAAGATGTTGACTCAGAAGCATTGACAACCCTCGTAGTAAACCGTCTGCGTGGCGGTTTGAAGATCTGTGCCGTTAAAGCGCCAGGCTTCGGTGACCGTCGCAAAGCGATGCTTGAAGACATTGCTGTTCTAACTGGTGGCGTTGTCATCAGCGAAGAGAAGGGTTTGAAACTCGAACAAGCAACACTCGATATGCTCGGCACGTGTGACAAAGTTGTCGTATCGAAAGACAACACTACCATCGTCAATGGTGCTGGTAAGAAAGAACTTATCGCTGACCGTGTTGCTTTGATTAAAAACGAAATCGCAAACACCACAAGTTCATACGATAAAGAAAAACTGCAAGAGCGTCTTGCTAAACTTTCAGGTGGCGTGGCTGTGCTTTATGTTGGAGCCAACAGCGAAGTCGAAATGAAAGAAAAGAAAGACCGTGTTGACGATGCTTTGTGCGCAACGCGTGCAGCTATCGAAGAAGGTGTCGTAGTTGGTGGTGGCGTTACATACATCCGCGCGCTTGAAGCACTGAAAACGCTCAAAGGTGATAACGCAGACGAACAAACTGGTATCGGAATCGTGGCGCGTGCCATTGAAGAACCGTTGCGTCAAATCGTTGCAAACGCAGGAGGCGAGGGCGCTGTCGTTGTCAATGCAGTGCTTCAGCAGACTGGCGACTACGGTTACAACGCTCGCACCGACAAATACGAAGATCTGCGTGCAGCAGGCGTTATCGACCCAGCCAAAGTTGCTCGTGTTGCACTTGAAAATGCAGCTTCAATCGCTGGAATGTTCCTCACAACTGAGTGCCTTGTCGTTGACAAACCAGAAGAACATCCAGCTCCAGCAATGGGTAATCCTGGCATGGGCGGCATGATGTAAAAGTTAAAAAAGTTCTTTGAAAATTTGGTGGTAATAAAAAAATCCCTTATTTTTGCGTCTGCTATTATAGGGGAAGCGACCCCAAATAGAAAGATTTGTTTTAGTAGATTAGTTTTAAGTAGTTTGACGAGAGCCGATTGTCGAGAGACAGTCGGCTCTCTACTTTTTATGCCGACAGTGCAATAGGACAGAAATGTATTTTCATGCATTTTTCGGCGAATTTATGCATATTGATTTTCGGGTGTTTTTTGACTGAAAATTAGTATGCTTTTTTGTCAAAATATTTTACCTAAAATTTGGCTCAAAAAGTAAAAAATGTTTACAAAAAACGGCCATTTTTTGCCCTTATTTTTCGATTTTTTGCGACAAAAAAATTTTTTGCGCCCAAAATCTCGAGTTTTGAGAGGGTGTTTTTAACGTATTTTTTTCGTAAAGCGGCACTTTAGAATCGTAAAGCGCCACTTTAGAAATTTAGAGTGGCTCTTTAGGGTCGAAAAACGGCCTTTTTTTTGGTTCAAAAACGGCGACTTTTTTCAAAAAATCAGCGAAAAAATTGCACAAATCGGTGAGTTTGTGCAATGATTTAACAAATTGCAACAAATTTTCACTAAAAACGCATTAACATCTTTTTACAATTCAACAAAAAAACGCCATTTTTCGTTCCAGAATTCAATTTTTTCTCGACAAAAATTTGTGCATGAAAAATCTTTACAATTTTGACCCAAAATTTTGGTGCAAAAACAGCCAATTTTTTCACCTATTTTTCACCCCATTTTTGGCGAAAAATTTTGCATATTCAACGCCCCAATTTTGCAAATTTATACATTTTTGTTTTGCCAGTTGCGGATTATTGCGTAATTTTGGCTTATGAATTACGGAATCGATTGGAAAAAGGTTGCGATTTTCGCACTCGTTGCTCTTCTTTTGGTTTTGGCAACAGGTTCTTTTTTGATGTCGGCAGGCATTTTTCTACTGCTTTTCGTTGCCGACTACTTCATTTCCGAATGGGAATCGCGACGCAAATCAGATTAAGACGAATAGGCATGGAACGACTGACAGCACTCTATCAGCAGCATTTTGGCGCGGCGCCTTCGCAAGTCGTGCAACTGGCTGGCGCAGGCAGCAATCGAGCCTACTATCGACTGAGTGATGCGAGCGGAAAAACGGTCATCGGCGTCGTTGGAACGAGCATCGAAGAAAATCGCGCGTTCATCTATTTGTCGCGTCACTTTAAATCGAAAAATCTTCCTGTGCCCGACGTGCTCGCAGTGAGCGACGATCAGTCGCGCTATCTGCAGACCGATTTAGGCGAACTGTCGCTCTACGATGCCATCCGAACAGGACGCGAACAAAACGCGTACAACGATGACGAAATTGCACTGCTCGAAAAAACCATTCGCGCGCTGCCAGCGTTGCAATTCAAAGGTGCAGAAGGACTGGATTGGTCGGTTTGCTATCCCCAACCAACGATGGATCAGACCAACGTGATGTTCGACCTCAACTATTTCAAGTATTGCTTCTTGAAACTCTCTGGAATAGATTTCCATGAGATGAAATTGGAAGAAACATTCCATGCGCTTTCCGATGATATTTTAGCCCTTCCGAGCGATACTTTTCTCTATCGCGATTGCCAAGCGCGCAATATTATGCTCGTAAATGGATGCAATCCATATTTCATTGATTACCAGGGAGGTAGGCGAGGTTCGTTCTACTATGACTTAGCGTCATTTCTCTGGCAAGCTTCAGCCCATTATTCCGACGAATTGCGTGAACGACTGGCGAAAGTTTACTATCAAGAAGCGCAACATTTTACGACCCTTCCGCCGTATGCTGAGTTCCAGAAAAATCTCCGTTTGTTTGCCTTTTTCCGCACACTTCAAGTCCTCGGCGCGTATGGTTTTCGAGGTTACCACGAACGCAAACAATATTTCATTCAGTCCATCCCAGCCGCGCTGAACAACCTGCGCGATTTGCTTCCCAACGATTCGCGCTATGCCTATTTGGCAGAAATTGCCGAAAAGCTGCAAGCTGCGCAACCAAAACCAATGGAAAAGCACGACAATCTGGTGGTTCGCATCTTTAGTTTTTCCTATCGCAAAGGCATTCCAGCCGACGAGAGCGGCAATGGTGGTGGATACGTTTTCGATTGTCGCAGCACCCACAATCCAGGTCGCTACGAACCCTATAAAAAACTGACAGGACTCGACGCTGAAGTCATCAAATTTTTGGAAGATGATGGTGAGATAACCGATTTTCTCGCACACGTCTATGCCATCGCCGACCACCACGTAGCGCGCTATCTCGAGCGAGGATTCACCGATTTGATGTTTTCGTTTGGTTGTACAGGCGGACAGCATCGCAGTGTTTATTCCGCGCAACATTTAGCCGAGCATTTGCATGAAAAATTTGGTGTAGAAGTGCATCTCGTTCATCGTGAACGCGGTATCAAACAAACGTTTCCACAGAAAAAATCATGAAGGAACAACCCGAAAAAATGCAAGCAATGATTTTCGCGGCAGGCTTGGGCACACGCCTAAAGCCACTCACCGACACGCGACCGAAAGCGTTGGTCGAAATAGATGGCAAGCCCCTGCTCGAGATTGTTATAGATCGGCTCGTCAATGCAGGCATTCGACACATCGTTGTCAACGTTCACCATTTCGCTCCGATGATCAAGCAATGGCTCAACGACCATCCTCGCGAAGGCGTTACGCTGCTTGTGAGCGACGAAAGCGAGCAGTTGCTTGAGACGGGTGGGGGAATTAAGAAAGCCAGACCGCTCTTTCTGCCCGACGTTCCTATACTGATTCACAACGTAGATATACTCAGCAACGTCGATTTACGACGTTTCTACATTGAACACCAGCAAAACGACGCAGCGTTGCTTGTGAGTGAGCGAAAAACCAAGCGCTATTTGCTGTTCGATTCCGCTATGAAACTGACAGGATGGCAAAACGTTGAGACGGGCGAAGTAAAGAGTCCGCACGCAGAAGTGCTGCAACACGCCGACGAACTGCCATTGCAACGTTTCGCTTTCTCAGGAATCCATCTTTTTTCGCCACGACTTTTTCCGTTGATGGATGAATTTCCAGACCGATTTGGCATCATCGATTTTTATTTGAAAGTCTGTGCCGAGCGCGATATACACGGTTTTGAACACAAAAACCTACGCATGATCGATGTAGGTAAACTCGATACACTTGCCAAAGCCGAGCAATTCTATTGCGAAACGTATGCATAAAAAAACGCAAGCAGCCAAATAAGACCGCTTGCGTTATTGATTAAAATCAAAAAATACAGATTTATTTGTTTTTAAGCAAATCGCGAATTTCACCGAGCAACTTTTCCTCGTTCGTAGGTTCGGGTTCTGCTTCAGGTTCTTCCTTCTTACGCGTCAGTTTGTTCATTGCTTTAACCATCAAGAAGATGCAGAATGCAACGATAAGGAAGTCGATGATGTTCTGAATGAACGTGCCATACTTCACTGTTGCGTCGCCTACTTTCACTGCAAGACCGTTAAAGTCGGTGCCACCTGTTAAGACACCGATGACAGGCATCAAGATGTCGTCAACGAGCGATGTAATAATTTTACCAAATGCACCACCGATGATTACACCGACAGCCATGTCCATCACGTTGCCCTTAATGGCAAACTCTTTGAATTCTTTTAAAAATCCCATAATTCTACCTTATTTTATATTATTTAATAATTGATTGTGCCACAAAATTAAAAAAAAATTATAATTTTGCAGTCGGAAACGGAGAAAAATGTCCGAAAAACCGAAAGTTTGTGATGAGTAGGTTCATTTAAGGTTAGAAGATTTATTTTTATAACACTTTTTTAAATAACAAAAAACATGATTAAAATTGCAATTAACGGCTTTGGCCGTATCGGTCGTCTCGCATTCCGTCAGATGTTCGAGGCAGATGGTTATGAAGTAGTGGCAATCAATGATTTGACCAGCCCTAAAATGCTCGCTCACCTTCTGAAATACGACACCGCTCAGGGTGGTTTCGCAGGCAAATATGGTGAAGGCAAACACACCGTTGAATACAAAGACGCTGTAGTTGGCGAAGATGGCAAAACCGTTCTGACTCCTGGTTCAATTACTGTTGATGGAAAAGAGATTACTATCTATGCAAAACCAAACGCAGCTGAACTGCCTTGGGGTGAACTCGGTGTAGATGTTGTTCTCGAGTGCACAGGTTTCTATACCTCAAAAGCTAAATCAGAAGCTCATATCCAAGCTGGCGCAAAGAAAGTCGTTATTTCAGCTCCTGCAGGAAATGATCTTCCAACCATCGTTTACAATGTAAACCACAAAACTCTTAAACCAGAAGATACCATTATCTCAGCTGCATCTTGCACAACAAACTGTCTTGCTCCTATGACAGCAGCTCTGAATGCTTATGCACCAATCGTTTCTGGTATTATGTCAACAATCCACGCTTATACAGGCGACCAAATGATTCTGGATGGTCCACAGCGTAAAGGCGACCTGCGTCGTAGTCGCGCTGGAGCTTGCAACATCGTTCCTAACTCAACAGGTGCTGCTAAAGCTATCGGTCTTGTAATTCCTGAACTCAACGGCAAACTGATTGGTTCTGCACAACGCGTTCCTACAGCTACTGGTTCTACAACCATCCTCATCGCTGTTGTTAAGGGTAAAGACGTAACCGTTGAAGGCATTAACGCTGCAATGAAAGCTGCTGCTAACGAATCATTCGGCTACAACGAAGACCTCATCGTTTCATCTGACATCATTGGCATGAAGTTTGGTTCACTCTTCGACGCAACTCAAACAATGGTTTCTAAGATTGACGACGATACCTATCAGGTACAAGTTGTTTCATGGTATGACAACGAAAACTCATACACTTCACAAATGGTTCGCACCATCAAATACATGGCAGAATTGAAATAATACAATTCTAAATAATTCTAAAAGCCCAATGCATTTAAGCGTTGGGCTTTTTTGTTGCTATCGTCAGAAAATGAGATTCAATACTGTTTATGAAAAAAGTAAAATGAAATGTGTGTAGAATAGATAAAAAGTTTTATCTTTGCCTTCGTCAAAAGAATAGTCGAGAGACCGTTCAATGATAAAATATTTTAAAATATAGCGTTTGCTATTTATTGATTCGTTCAGAAAACTTGGCAGTAGAATGAACTATACCATCGATAAATATGTAAACGTCTGCGTATATGCGTGGGCGTTATATATCCATTCGGTGTAGTAGGTCTGCCAAGTACCTCTGGACGAGGATGAGAATATTCGTCCACGTTCTTTATTGGTACTTGTTAGATTTACTTTTTGATAAATGGCTTTCGCAATTTAAGAACTTGAAAGTCGTTTATGAATTCTTCCAAAGATTTAGCTTTGGCGCCTACGGATCGCGGACGCCGTTTATTCTATGTTGATGCGCTTAGATGTTTAGCCATCATACTTGTTGTTTTAGGACATATCGTAAGTTGGCGATTGGTAGATGTTGCAGAACCAGTGGTTGAAAACTCAATCCTTTTTGCTGCAATATCTAATTTCCACATGCCGTTCTTTATGATGATTAGCGGTTACGTAACGAAATTTGCTACGTTTAAGTTGAATCATCGTTTGCGTCTGCTTATCCCATACTTTTGTTTTGGTTTTTTATATCTCTTTTTAGCACATCAACCTTACACAAACTTGTTTTTGATGGAAATGAAAGCAGGTTATTGGTATCTATATTTAATTGTAATTTACTGTATAGTATTGGCTTTGATAAGATTTTGTAAGATTCCAATGCTTTTAGGCATGGTTTTATTTGAAGTATTGTTTATAGTATTATTCAAAGTAAATACTCCAGAAGTTACAAATATCTTAACTGGTTATAGAATGTTGTGGCTTTGGCCTTATTTCTGTTGCGGAATATTATTGCAGAAATTCGACTTTTCAAAAGTGAAATACCCAATTTTGTGTGGAATCTTGCTTTTTTTGACATTTATTATTTCCTTTACATTTTTAGAAGTTGGTATTCATGTTCCAGCATTTGGACTTGTCGGAACTTTTTCTATTTGTATTGGACTCTTCTTTATATTTTATGGGATTGAGAAAAAAACGGGTATTGAAAATCGAGAACATAATTTAATTGAACGTGGTATTTCGTTAATAGGAAGTAATACATTACAAATTTATGTAATGCACAATATTTTAATAAAATGTACACCTTTATATGGTCTCATAAAAAGCTGTTCATCATTTGCAAGTTGGGTAGATTGGATTATCGCTCCATTTGTCGCAATCGTAGTTTCGTTGACTTGTATTCTTATTGCACAAATTTTATATAAATTACATTTAGGCTTTGTCTTTGGAAGATAAGTGCATCATTTTTATAAGTAGTTGTAACGCTTAGTCCAAAGTTTTCAAGCGGAATATTTGCAAAACCGTTTATTTTGCTTAACTTTGCGCTTAGCGTGCACAAGAAGATGATCACCATACTCGGTCCGACTGCAAGCGGAAAGACGAAAGTGGCAGCTGCTCTCGCGGCTGACATGGATGGCGTGATTATCAGTGCCGACTCGCGTCAGGTCTATCGTGGAATGGACATCGGAACGGGCAAAGACCTCGAAGATTACGTTGTCGGAGAAAAACAAATCGACTATCGGCTGATTGATATTGCAGAAGCTGGAACGAAATACAATCTTTTTCAATATCTGCAAGACTTTCGCAAAGCCTACGATGACATTCTCGCGAGCGACAAACTGCCGATTCTTTGCGGTGGAACGGGACTTTACATCGAAGCTGTGTTGAAAGATTATCGTCTTTCACCAGTACCGCAAAATCCAACGCTGCGCAAGCAATTAGAAGGCAAGTCGCTTGACGAACTGACGCTCATGCTTCAAGAACTCAAAGCAAAGAACGGCGCTGCGATGCATAATACAACCGACGTCGATACTGCCCAACGCGCTATTCGAGCCATCGAAATCGAAACTTACGAAGCAGCGCATCAGGTTGAAAAAACACTAGAAACGTCGCAGGCAATCAATGCACTGGTCGTAGGAATTAACATCGACCGCGACCAACGACGCGAGAAAATTTCGCAACGCTTGCGCACCCGACTCGACAACGGCATGATCGACGAAGTGAAAGCGCTGCTCAATCGCGGCATTGCACCAGAAGACCTTATCTATTACGGCTTAGAATATAAATTTGTTACGCAATACCTCATCGGACAACTGTCGTACGACGAAATGTTTAGCGGTCTCGAAATTGCTATTCATCAGTTCGCCAAACGCCAGATGACGTGGTTCAGAGGCATGGAACGACGCGGCACAACCATCAATTGGATAGACGCCAATCTTCCCTTGCGTGAAAAAATCGACCAAATCAAGAATCTATATGACCAATGAAAACAAGTGGGGCATCCTTTATTGCCCTAAATCAGGATTGTTCTCGTCGAAAAAGAAATGGGAGAAGATAGAAAAACTTCTCCGCGAGCGCAAAATCGATTACGATTACTTGCAAAGTGAAAGTCAGGGTAGCGTAGAGCGACTCATCAAGATGATGATTAACAACGGCTACCGCACGATTGTCATCGTAGGAGGCGACTCTGCCATCAATGATGCAGTGAATTGCATGATGCAACTCGACCAAACCGCGCGCAATCAGATTGCTTTGGGCATTATACCCAACGGCATGATGAACGATTTTGCACACTTTTGGAATCTCGATGACGACAATCTGGAACAAGCAATTGATGCGTTAGAAAAACGTAGAATACGCAAAATCGATGTCGGAAGAATTAATTATAAAAACAAAAACAACGAATCCTGCCATCGATATTTCGTGAATTGCATCAATATTGGGCTCATTGCGTCGATTATGAACCTTCGTCGCCAAACGCGACACGTGCTTGGTTCGCGCACATTATCCTATCTTATTTCTTTCTTCCTTTTGATTTTCCAGCGCATGGAATACAAAATGCACTTGCGTATCAACAACGACGAAATTAAACGCAACGTGATGACCGTCTGTATAGGCAATGCGCTGGGCTACGGACAGACACCTAACGCCGTACCTTACAACGGTATGCTCGACGTTTCAGTGGTTTATCATCCTCAGACAGCACAACTCTTCGAAGGCATTTATCTTTTCGTTCGCGGTAAGTTTCTCAACCATCGCAGTGTGCATCCTTATCGCACGCAAACGGTTGAAGTATTGCAAGCCGAACACGCACTTGTTGGCATCGATGGCAGATTGATGAACACGCCAGTCGGTGGTTTCACTGTTAAAGTAGAACAAGAAGTGCTCAATTTCATTATGCCATCCTAATCGTTCAGCGAAAAATCTTAACATTTTATGCAAAAAAGTGAATTTTTTTTCGCTTTTTGCATTTCTTTTACTACCTTCGCAGTAGAACTTATGCCTACTGCAGGACATTCGTTGTGTGGTTTGCAAAGTTCGTAACCTAAAAACTGACGAATTTTTATTCATTATTCTATGAGTTATCTACGCTTTGAACGCGCCTTGATGACCAATTTGGAGGAATCTTTGCCTAAAGAGATTCTGCGTACTAATCGTTCTGGAGCCTATTCCTCGAGCACCATTCTTGATTGTAACACGCGAAAGTATCACGGATTGCTGGTCGTTCCTGTTCCTGAGCTCGACCGAGAAAATCATGTGTTGCTTTCGTCGCTCGATGTGACCGTTATCCAGCACGGAGCAGAGTTCAATCTGGCACTCCATCGCTATCAAGGCAATCATTACAGTCCCTTAGGGCACAAGTACATTCGCGCTTACGATTGCGATAAGGTTCCAACAACAATCTATCGCGTTGGGGGCGTCTTGTTGCAGCGCGAGACAGTGTTCCAACACTATGAAAACCGAATCTTGATTCGCTACACGCTGCTCGATGCACATTCTGCTACAACGCTCCGACTGCGCCCGATGTTGGCATTTCGCAGCGTGAGAGAATTTACGCATGAAAACAACGTTGCCAGTCGCGATTATCAGCAAGTTCCTGGTGGTATAAAAACTTGCATGTATGCTGGTTATCCAGATTTGTACATGCAGTTGAGCAAGAAAAACGAGTTTGTTTTCCATCCAGATTGGTATCGTGGACTTGAATATACGAAAGAGCAGGAGCGCGGTTATGCGTCTAACGAAGATCTCTACGTGCCTGGCTATTTCGAAGTAAACATCCGCAAGGGCGAAAGCGTAGTTTTTGCAGCTTCAACCGAAGAAATCAAACCTTCAAGACTTAAAAATCTTTTCCAAGAAGAAGTTGACGAGCGTGCTCCTCGTGATAATTTCTTCCATTGTCTCGTCAATGCAGCACACCAATTCCACCTTCGTCTGAAAAACGATGACCGCTATCTGTTGGCAGGTTATCCATGGTTCAAATGTCGTGCACGCGACACGTTCATCGCGTTGCCTGGCTTGACGCTTGCTATTGGCGAGAGACATTATTTCGAATTGGTGATGACGTCTGCCGAACGCGAGCTTCGCGATTTCATGGAAGGCAAACCTGCTGGCGTAATCTACGAGATGGAGCAACCTGACGTGCCACTCTGGTGTGTTTGGACTATCCAACAATACGCTAAGTCGGCTGGAAAAGAAACGTGTTTCGAACGTTACGGCAAACTGCTTGAGGATATTATTAAATTTATTGAAGCAGACAAACATCCTAATCTGAAGCTTGAGGATAATGGTCTGCTATACAGCGACGGCAAAACGAAGGCTGTCACTTGGATGAACTCCACATCTGGCGGTTCACCCGTCGTTCCGCGCTCGGGATTTATTGTAGAATTCAACGCGCTTTGGTACAACGCTTTGCGATTCTGCGCCCAGTTAGCCGAAGCGCGCAACGACACAGAAACTCTAAATCATTTGAATGAACTTTCAGAACGCTGCAAGGCATCGTTCATCGATACGTTCCTCAACGACTACGGCTATCTCTACGATTACGTCGATGGCAATATGGTTGATTGGAGCGTGCGACCGAACATGATTTTTGCAGTGGCTCTCGATTTTTCTCCACTCGAAAAAGAACAGCGAAAGAGCGTGCTCGACTTCTGTACGCGTGAGTTGCTCACGCCAAAAGGGCTCCGTTCACTTTCGCCAAAGAGCGGTGGCTACAATCCAATGTATGTTGGACCACAGACTCAACGCGACTTAGCTTATCATCAAGGCACAGCGTGGCCGTGGTTAGGCGGTTTCTACATGGAAGCCTGCTTGAAACTCTATAAGAGAACGAAGCTCAGTTTCATCGAACGACAAATGGTAGGTTACGAAAACGAGATGACTTCTCATTGTATCGGCACCATCAGCGAACTATATGATGGCAACCCACCGTTCCATGGACGTGGCGCCATCTCATTTGCTATGAATGTTGGTGAAATCTTGCGAACACTCGATCTTCTCGAGAAGTACAAATATAACGAATAAAAGAAAGGAGGAATCGGAATGAAAGTTTTAATGTTCGGATGGGAATATCCTCCTCACGTATTTGGTGGTTTGGCTACCGCAAACTTTGGAATTACCGAAGGATTGCACGCACAAGGCGATATGGACATCACGCTCTGCCTTCCGCATCCATTCGGTGACGAAGACAAAAGCGCAGCCAACATCATCGCGATGAATGCTGTACCAATCGCTTGGCGTGATGTAGATTATGATTACGTTAAACAACGAGTCGGAAACATTATGGATCCCGACCATTACTATCGTTTGCGCGACCATATCTACGGAGATTTCAACTATATGCACGTAAACGATCTCGGATGCATGGAGTTTGCTGGCGGATATCCGCAAAATCTGCACGAGGAGATAAACAACTACTCCATAATTGCAGGAGTTGTGGCAAGAACTGAGCAATTTGATATCATACATGCACACGATTGGCTCACATTCCCTGCAGGTATTCACGCAAAGAAGGTCAGTGGAAAGCCATTGTGCATCCATGTGCACGCAACTGACTTCGATAGGTCTAGAGGAAAGGTCAATCCAACTGTATATGGCATAGAAAAAGATGGAATGGATAACGCTGACTGCATCATGTGCGTCTCTGAGCTCACAAGGCAAACAGTTATTCGCGAGTATCATCAAAATCCAGCCAAGTGTTACACCGTTCACAATGCTGTTTATCCATTGAAAAAAGAATGGGACGAGATTCCACGTCCTGATCACACAGGAAAAGAAAAAGTAGTCACGTTCCTTGGACGTATAACCATGCAGAAAGGACCTGAATACTTCGTAGAAGCCGCCAGTCTCGTGCTGCACCGCACGCGCAACATACGTTTCTGCTTCGCTGGAAGTGGCGATATGATGGACCAAATGATTATGCTGACCGCACAAAGAGGCATTTCAGACCGCATACATTTCCCAGGTTTCATGCGCGGAAAGCAGGTCTATGAATGTCTGAAAGACTCCGACGTTTACGTGATGCCTTCAGTAAGCGAACCGTTCGGCATTTCGCCACTCGAAGCCATGCAATGCGGAACGCCAGCGATTATCTCTAAACAAAGCGGATGCGCAGAAATCCTAACTAATTGCATCAAAGTAGATTACTGGGACACCTACGCGCTCGCCGATGCTATGTATTCCATCTGCAACAACGAAAGTCTTTTCAAATTCTTGCAAGAAGAAGGCAAAAAAGAAGTTGACCAAATAACTTGGCAAAAGGTTGGTGCATGGATCAGAGAACTCTATCTCAGAACGCTCGGATGGTAAAACCTACGTTAGATTCACGAAAAACAACAATCAAATAAACACATTTACCCAATGAAAACCATTTGTCTATATTTCGAAATACACCAAAACATACACCTCAAACGCTATCGCTTCTTCGATATCGGTACAGACCACTATTACTACGACGACTACGAGAACGAGAAAACCATCACCGACACCGTCGAACGCTCGTATATGCCAACGCTAAACGCGCTGCTCGAGATGATCAAGAAGCACGGCAACTACTTCAAAGTAGCGTTTTCGCTTTCTGGAGTGGGCATCGAGCAACTCGAAATGCACGCTCCGCAAGTCTTAGGTAAGTTGCAAGAACTTAACGAAACAGGCTGTGTCGAATTTCTTGCAGAGCCTTACTCGCACGGTCTCGCTTCTTTGATCAACGCAGATTGCTTTGCTGACGACGTCAAAAAGCAGATGGCGAAGATGAAAGAATACTTCGGAAAAACGCCAAAAGTGCTCCGCAATTCTTCACTCATCTATAGCGACGACATCGGTCTGCAAGCATCCAAGATGGGATTCAAAGGAATGCTGACCGAAGGCGCGAAAAACGTACTCGGTTGGAAGTCGCCTCACTATGTTTACAACTGTGCTTACGCTCCGAAACTCAAGCTTCTACTGCGCGATTACGTGCTCAGCGACGACATATCGCTACGCTTTAACAACAGCGAATGGGAGGGTTATCCGCTCTTTGCAGACGATTACATCAACCGAATCGCTGCTTTCCCAGAAGAAGAACAAGTCATCAACATCTTCATGCAACTATCCGCCATCGGCATCTCGCAGCCTCTCTCGAGCAACATACTCGAATTCCTCAAGGCTTTACCTGCATGCGCAAAACGAAAAGGCATCACATTCTCAACACCTACAGAGATATGCATGAAAATGAAGAGCGCTGGAAATCTAAACGTGCCAGATCCAATGTCGTGGACCGACGAAGAGCGCGACGTAAGCTGCTGGCTCGGAAATCCTATGCAGCGTGAGGCTTTCGAAAAACTATACAACATCGCCGATCGCGTTAGAATAGCAAAAGATCCTACGCTCATGCAAGATTGGGATTACCTGCAAGCAACCGAGAATTTCCACTTCATGACAACCAAAGCCACGCATCTCGGCATCGACTTCGGCATCTATGCAAGTCCATTCGACGCGTTCACAAACTACATGAACATCCTCGCCGATTTCATCAACCGCGTAAACACGCTCTATCCCGATGATATCGACAACGAAGAGCTCAACGGTCTGCTCACAACAATACGAAATCAGGGCGAAGAACTCGAAATGAAAGAGAAGGAAATCATTCGTCTGAAAACGAAAATCGCAAAGATGGAGGCTGGAGAAAAACCAACTAGAACTCGAAAAACAGCAAAGAAAAAGGCTGAATAAATAAAGTACATTCGAAATAATCAAAAAACAGCGATTAAACACGTGCGTTTAATCGCTGTTTTTTTGTGGAATCTTTATCCAAGAAGTATTTTTACCATCTTTTTCTGATGTTCTTGAATATTCTCAAAGTCCCATTTCCCATCTCCGTCCTTGCATTTTTGCATCATAATGAGAAACTTTAGCGACGAAACGCTTACTCTGTCGATTTTCTCTGAACTATCCAGATAACGGTCGCACTTGACTTTTGGCGACCAATTCGAGCCAGCGCTATTTGCTGCACTACCAATCATTGCGTAATTGCCGAAACAGTTGATTTTGTTCTCGTCTAATTCTTTGCTATTCTTCACATTTGCCTGTGGAAAATAGTGCTCCAACGATCGTCTTGTACGTGAGAAATAGAAATTTTGAAATTCTTTCAAATCGAAAGGCGTGCAACCGAGTTCTTCAAAGAGTTTATCGGGATTATTGCTTTGTTCTCTATATTTTTTCCAAATCTTATAATCGAGATAATTGAAAACAAACAATGGAATGCCTTTCGAAATCTCTGTCCCATCGCCAAACACATTGACGAAATCAATGTCTTTGTTTTCAATCTCAAGATACACGTTTCCGTCTCGCAACAATCGCCCATCAAAAGCGTTTGGCGATGGTGTATTTTTCTCGTTCAATTCTTCAGGATTCAAATAGATGTCTTTCAAATATTTATCCAGCAGTTTCTCCAAGAAATCATCGTATGCTGCGAAATCGTTGAGGTCATCGCACTTGAAAAGATAAATCAAACAATAAAGCAAATAGTTCTTACGCTGACGCGGAGTGAACGTTACTTCCAACAGCGACAGTTTATGCACAAGTTTTTCTTGCTGCAATCGATTTTCGGAAAGGTTGTTTGGAATAAATTTGTATCCTTCTTTTTTCCTTTTCTTCAATTCCCAAGGGCGACTTCCTTGTTTTTCTTCGCCGTCAGTGTGGTGAACGATGTAATTATCCAGCAAGAATTTCGCTTTCAAAAGATAGAACGCGAATTGCTTAACGCGGTTCTCCAGTTCTATTCCATCGAGATTTCGAAATGCTTCATCGAATGCTTTCAGCAACTCTTTATCATCCAAAATAAATTCTTGTGGATTGAAATTTTCTTCGTCTAATCTCATCAATTTCAACACAATCAACAGAAAATTCGGAAAGTCGATAATCGATTGAAAACCAGTAGGATCATCATCGCCGCCATCGGTTTTCTTAATCTCGTTTGTGTTGCTTTGAATGAGTTCTATAATCGAAGGGTCTTCTTGTTTCGGTTGATTTTCATCTTGTTTATTCAATTGATTAAACAATTCCTCGTAATCTTTGATTTGAAAGCAGTCTAACGCGTTGCCGAAAATCGCTTTTTCTTGAAATTTCTGCTGAATATAGCGATTCATATTGGCGCAACTGTCCCAAATTTGCGCGAAAGTTCGCATGCTCTCTCGGTCTTCCGACAATTTATTGATTAGGTTTGCCTTCACGATTTCGTGCTTTTCCAACTGCTCTCCACGCGAGTTCATTACCTCAAAATATTGATTCAGATTGATATCTCTTGGCACTTTGTAGTGGATGATGTGCACATGGTGTAAGAAATAGTTTGTATAGTCGTTGTTGCCAATCAATTCCTGATTCTCCAACGCGTCTTTCGCGATTTTATAACCCTCCATTATTGCGTCATCACATTCGCTCTTGAAATCTTTTGCATTGTCTTCGCCCAAATATTTCAGTGCCATGTCCGACTTATTTCTCGCGCGATAGGTTAGTCTGTTCTTGATTTTCTCTCCCAACGCTTTCAAAATAATGTAGATAGTCGTCAGTCTCTGTTGTCCATCAATGACTTCGAAAACTTCTTCCTTTTGATGTGTGACGAGCGTTCCAATGTAATATGTTTCTTTCTTGGCTTTCCACGCATCGCATACGTCGTTAATCATCGCCTCGATTTGCTCTTTTTCCCACGCAAAGTTGCGTTGGTAAATCGGAACTTCGTAAACGACAAGGTCAGTGCTGTTATATATCTCGCTAATCGACTGCTCAGTAAGCGGTAGACTATTTGTTATTTTTTTTTGTCCATATTATTCTACGTAATAATTGTATTTTTTGAAGAAAGTCAGATAATTCATTTCGATACCGTCTTTTTGCTCACCAAGATTGTCTTTCTTGTCGATGATTTTTTCAGAAGGCAGTTTCTGGAGTTTGGAAGATAGTTCGCTCATCAGCGAAATAGGGTTATCTGCGTCTGCAATGATTTTATAGATATTCATTGCATTGATGATGTCGCTGTCGGGCTTCAAAATATAATTCTGTGCCGACCAAAATCCAAGATTTTTATACTGCGCTCTCAACGAATAAGCCCATATAAAATCTTGCACAACAAACTGTTCGAAAAGTGTTATGTCGTCTTTCGAAGGTTTTTCTGGGCAGAAGCGGTCAACATAGAGTAGGGCTGCAAGATCGAAAAGGCGTCGTGCAACTAAATCTCCCACGCGATATTTATAGAACGCTTCGAGTGTCGCCACTATTTCATTACCATTGATGAAGTATCCGCGATATTTGTCGTTGTCGCGTATGTCTTCCAGAATGTCAAAATAGTGTTTCGCGTACTCAAAGAATGGTTTTCCAGCGATAATAGGTGCATTTATCTGAAAGCCGCATATATTTTCCAATCCAGTGACAAACGGCATGGCTGAATTCTTCAGCATTTCAGAATACGCATACGCGCTTTTGTAAAATTGTGCGTATGGACTCTTGTCTTGTTTGGTCACTCCCTTAAATTTGTAGATGTTTTGCTCGTTCAGTTTGATGGCTCTGTCGCCGTGAATCCACTCTTTAAGACAGTAGAGATACTCACTGAACAATTTTGCCAGTTTTTTCTGATCGAGATTCTCCCAAGTGTTGACCGTCTTGACCGTTTCTTCTTTTCCTACTTCATTCATTTCGCGCAGGTGGAAGGCTTTCAGCAAATCGTGCGGATAGAGTTGCTTTCCTCGTGCATTCTGAGAATCAAAAAATTGGAACGCTTCGGAAAGGTCGTCTGTGATAACTACAATCATCTCGCATTGCTTTGTGACGTAGTTTTTCAAGTGTTCGCGCGTTGTTTCTTGCATATCTTGAAAACGTCGCACGAAAGCGTCATAATTTTTTGCAACGTTTAGACGATTGAAGTCGTTGTCTTTCAGATTCTCTTCCAAGAATTTATATCCAATATCCTCTTTTTCCAAACAACTTTTAGTGAATTCGTTAAAATCGGAATCAACGTTTTGCGATTTTTGTTTTAAGAATTCATTTACAATATCAAGAGATAAAAGCATCAAAGCAAACGAAATCGTGCGCTGTTGCCCATCGACAATATCGTATTTCTCGCCGTTTCTATGCAAAATCAACGTGCCCACGCGATACACTTCCTTATTTTCGTTCATCGCGTTGAGTATATCGTCGAGCAGTTGCATAACATTCCGAACGCCCCATTTATAGGGTCGCTGATAGATTGGTATAGAAAGGGCAATGCCGTCTATCGGTTTGTCGTCTTGATTCTTCGTGATTTTTTGCTTGCAAAGCAAGTCGCCAATAGTCGTGAGTGCTAATGTGAGCTGATTGTTGCTGGTTTCTGCCATCTGTTTGTAGGATTAAAAAATTTTGTTGTGTAATATCCCAACACAAATATACATATTTTTTCGCGAAAATGCATAAATAACCACTTTTTTTCGCGCATTTTTTTTGACCGTTTTTGTAAGAAAATTTCGTCGATTTTTGAACCCGAAAAATGTAAAGAAAAAAGACAAAAATCAGGAGGTGATTTAACAAAATTTTGCATAAAAACTGCGGTCAGAAAAAACGTGGATTTTTTTCGAAAATCGCGCTTTTTCACAAAAAATTACATACGTTAAAACGAAATATAGAACAATTTTGTGGTAGGTTTCTACCAATTTTGGCGTTTTTTGAAATGTTAAATGGCAATTTTTTGAACGTCATTTTTCAGAAAAATCCATTTGTTAAAAAAATTAAATGATATGAGATAGAAAATTATCTTACGTGAGATAGAAATTTATCTCACGTGAAATAGATTTCTAAACAGCCTTTTTGCATCGACCAACCACACGAAAGGGCGAAAAAAATCAAAAAACGGCATCTCTAATTGTCACTTTTAACATTTCAAAAACAGCCTTTTTTCAGTCCAAAAATGGGGCATTTTTCACTCCTCTTTTTGGTGGATTTTTTCGCCATTTTGCGACAACCAATTTTGCATATCGCAGCGCGAGAAATGTATATTTATGCAACAGCGCGCTATCTCTTTTGAAATAGGGTAGGAAAACACCATTTCCCAACGTTATTCCACTGCGTCAGCATGAAATTTCGATATATTTTTTGCTGTTAGAAGATAAATCGCTTACCTTTGTGCGTTAGAATTTTTCACCTACATGCCTAAGAAATTTTTTGGAAACATTCGTTTCCTGATTGCAACGCACGTCACGCTGTTGGCGTTTCTATCGTTTGCGCGACTGGTTCTCTATTTCTCCTATCGCGACGCGATGTTATCGGGCAGCCAAACGCTGTCGTCAGTTTTCCCAGCCTTTGTTCGCGGATTGTGGTTCGACAATGTCGTGGCGTGTTACGTGATGCTTCCTGCGCTCGCGCTGCTTGTTGTGACGAGCGTTTGCTGCGTTTTTGCGCGATGGACACGCGTTGCGGCTCAGGTTTGGCTAACCGTTGGCGGCATCTTTGCGTTCTGCATCGCTATCGGCGACGTTCCTTATTTTAATTACTTCTTTAAGCACCTCAATTCGTCTATTTTCCAGTGGACAAGCGACGCTTCTACGGCAGCAAAAATGATTGTTGGCGAGCGAAGTTATTGGTTTTACGTTTTGCTTTCCATCGTTGGAAGTATCGCTTTGGCATGGATTTACAATCGCTATCGCCGTTGGGCAGACAGAAAGATTGCGAAAGCGGATGACGGAGCGAAGAATTGGAAAAAAATTGCTTGCGTTTTGCTTTCTGGATTGGCTTTGATAGGACTCTGTATCTTTGGCATTCGCGGCAGAACAGGCTACAATCCCATCAAGATTAGCCAAGCCTATTATTGCAAAGACCCGTTCCTGAATCAGTTGGGCATTGCACCAACTTTCAATCTCTTGACGAGCGTGTTGGATGACCATCGTCGGGAAAATAAGGAATACCATCTGATGCCGACAAACGATGCAATTACGCTGGTAAGAAGCGACTTGGGCTTGACAGAACCATGCGATAGCCAGCACATTGTTAGGCGAGAAGTTTCGTTTTCTAACGAAATAAAAACGCAACCCAACGTAGTAGTGATTTTAATGGAATCGATGTCGGCGTCGTTGCTGCAGACGTTCGGACAAAGCAAAGCGTTGACGCCCGTTCTCGACAGTCTGTATCGCCAATCCACAAGCAACGCGACGACCGATGGCGTCATGGCGTTCACGCGCTGCTATTCTGCTGGCATACACACCAATCACGGCTTGACTGCATCGCTCTACGGCTTGCCTGCAGTGATGAAACGCAATCTGATGAAAGGCACAGTAACGCCACATCGTCGCGGTTTGCCAAATTATTTGCACGACTTAGGTTATCAAACCATGTTTTTTATGACCCACGAGTCGCAATATGACAATATGAACGCGTTTTTCCGCACCAACGGTTACGACGAGGTGTATGGCGAAGAGCACTATCCGCGCGAGAAACGTGTGAATGCGTTTGGTGTTTCAGATGATTTCTTGTTCGATTTCGCTTTCCGAAAAATCCAAGACAAGGCGCGGTCGTCGAAACCCTTCTTCGCGACGTTGCTAACCATCACGAATCATCCGCCATTTGTCGTGCCCGACTATTTTAAGTCGCCGTTCAGCGAACCCGAAGATCAGGTTGTTGCCTACGCTGACGCGTGCATCGGAAAATTTTTGCAACGTGCGCGCGCCGAGAAGTGGTACGACAACACCATCTTCGTTGTGCTTGGCGATCATGGGAAGATTGTTGGCAAGTCGAAAACCGAATTGCCCGAATCGTATAACCACATTCCACTGCTGATTTTTGGTCATCCGATTGCGTCAAAGCAGTATGATGGTTTGGCAGGTCAAATAGATGTGACGCCAACGATTATGTCGCTGCTTCGTAAGTCGTATGTTGACGATAGTTTTGGTGTAGATCTGCTGTCGCATCGTCGCGATATGCTGTTCTATTCCGCTGACAATCAACTCGTTGCGCGAAGCGATAGCGCGCTATATATTTACGTTCCCGAACTGCAAAAGTCGTTTACTTATCCGCTTTCAACGCAACAGCAGACTGGTGCATCAATCGACTGGAACGAGATGCGCAACTACATTTTTGCTTACTATCAAACAATGGCGTATCTCCTTCATCGGGAATCGAAAACCGTTGAAGTGCGCCAGAAAAACACGAAGAATTAAGATTTTTTTCAGCCGTTACGCGTAGCTGTGCATGCCTCCGAGAAAATAGTTCACGCCAAAGAAGGTGATGATGAGCGTGAGAAAGGCTGCGAGCATGTAGAGATGATAGAATGTCGCGCTGCGAAAGCGTGGCAGACTGGCGCTATGGAGCGGCGTTGCATACACCATCAGCGTGATAAGCGCCCATGTTTCTTTTGGATCCCAACTCCAATATTGTCCCCAACTAACGTTTGCCCAAATGGCTCCTATAAAAATACCGATGGCAAGCGTGACGATGGCGGGACAAAGCAGCAATTTACTGAGAATTGTCAGCGTTTCGCGTTGTTTTTTCACGAGCAATGCTGCGACCGCGCAAATGAATGTCAGACTAAGTAGCGCGTAAGCCATCATGATTACGCTAACATGCAAACTCAGTAGTGGACTATTGAGAACGGGCATCGTTGGTGTGATGGCGGGATTCATTTGATTGATGTGGCTAACGAGCAGAAAACAACCGCTAACTAAGAAACCGAACAACAGGATGAGCATGCCCAACGATGTGCGTGTGCATCGTTTAAGAATGAGACACGCTAACATAACGAGCCAAGCCGTAAGCAACATTGTTTCGTAGCCGTTGCTCATCGGAATGGTTCCGCTGATTAGCCAGCGCAAAGCTAAGCAAGCGGTTAGCGCGGCAAAGGAAAGGCAGAATAATGCAGTGAAAAACCAGCGCAAAGTGCGACTTGTTCGATGCAAAAGCAGTGCAATAAAAAGCAGGATGGCGCACGCGAAATTCGCCATGAAAAGGATTGTCGCAAAAGGCGTGCTGTTATAGATTCGCTCGGCACGCGTTTGCGTTGGTGTTGGTAGTGAATTGCCAGCGTGTTGCACCTGATATTTTTTGATTTTTCCAATGATTTCGCGCATCCCTTCATCGTTTCCCGACAGCGCTTGCTCGTACAACAAATTGAAAACGTTAGAGATAAACATTTGTTCGTCGTGCGGCATGTTTTCTGGCAGTTTATCCGTTGGCGCGAACCATGTGGTTTTGCCGTTTTTTGTGTGTGGAAAAATCTTCAAAGACGTGCCTCGACGCAGTTCCATGATGAGCGCAATTTTTTCGTCCACATCAACCACTTGCTTGTGGAATTTATCCGCGTTTCCGTTGTAGTATTCTTGCAAGTACGGACCGATGAGATAGCCCACCGATTCAGGAAAAAGATCGTTGACAGCGATGTGTTTGTCGAGCCCAAGCGTTGAACGAAGGGCGCCACGCTTGAGTTTGATGATGGGTTCGCGCTGCCATTCATCGCCAAAGAATACGAAACCCGTCACGATTTGCTCGGGCGAAAAATGTTGATAAGCGCGTTTGCCGCTGAGTTTCTTTGTAAAATCGAGCGCAAACGTTTGCAATGGACAAATGCGATCGCCAGATAGGATATACAACTCACCGAATTGCTTCGCTGTTTCATCGCTCACCGACCGCGTTTCTGCGTTTGCCGAAAGTGGTGTACATGCAATAAAAAGAAGAATGATTGCAGCGCGAGCGTCGTTCAACAAACGAAGTTGCTGGCGAAACATTCCACGCTTGTCGAACAGCATCCAGATGAGCGAAAAGAAAAGCAAGAAATAGCCAATGTAAGTCGTTGGAATGCCAACTGGGTCGCGCGCAACTGCAAGTGTACTCGTTAGCCCGTTATCTCCGTAAGACATCTGATAGAAACGATAGCCTTTGAATTTGCAAATATTGTTCATCGAAACGATATAACGCTCTGATTTTTCGTTAGTTATAAGCGTTATATCCGAAGCGTAATCAGATGCAGCGGTAGTTCCATGATAGTGCTCAACGGTGAACTTGTTTAGCCGAACTTTGAACGGCAATTGCTTCGCTATTGCATCGCCATTTTCTGCTTGAACATAGACTGTGTCGCTTGGAACGTTGGTCTGCAAAATCATTACACTATTTTCCGCAGTGAGATGCGTGATGAGCGCACCGAGAAGAATAATAACGAGCGCGGTATGAAGCAGCAATACCGACCATCTGCGCACGTGTTGGCGAACGATATAGGCGATTCCCGTTGCTGCAAGCAGCGCCCAAACGAGACTAAACCACCATGCGCCATAAATATGGTGAGCAACGAAATTCGTACCTTGATATTTCTCGACCACCGTTGCTGAAGCCATCAAAACGATGACCACAAGATAGAGCAGACAGATGACTTTTTTGAGTTTCATACCGACATGTTTTTTTGAAAAAGAAAGGAGCTATAAAAGTATAACTCCTTTCTTTGAGATGATTTTCTATGTGAAAGAATTAGATAGAACGCAAGAATTTCACTACTGCATCGCGATCCGACTTGCTCAAGTTGTAGAACTTCAGCGTCGATTCGTATGCATCGCTATTTTTACTATAGCCATGCCACATGATAGCTTCAATCTCGTTGCGCGCGCGGCAGTCATGCAGACGTTCTTCTGCACCAGTATTGATTTCTGAAAGACCACGACCCCAAAGCGGAGTAGTGCGACACCAAGATCCGTGTATGCCATTCTTCATGTAAAGACGGTGCTGTACCATGTCAGTGTATGGATATATCGTCTGATATGGGTACTTTGGAAGTGAAAGGTTATTCTTTACGATGATAGATGGTGCCCAATAATCGTCTGGACCTGTAGTCCATTTTGGTCGATGGCATGAAGCACAACCAATTTCCATAAAGATTTTCTTTCCGCGTTGCACTTGAGAATCGTTCAAGTCGCGTGCACGTGGCACTGCTAAGCCACGATGCCAAACCATGTACTGCCAGAAATTATTGTCGGTCATTTCTGGAGAGAAATTATGATACTCGTTATCGAATTGGTTTGTTGAAGGAGAAAGCAAAGTCTTAACAGCTGCAGCGATACCTTCGTCTGTTCCATCATTATAATAAGGTGATGACGGATCAGCTTTAATCGCTGCGATGACAGAACTGTTTTCCGACATTGCTTTTGCCCATGCATCGGTGGAGTAGAGATACTTGCGGTCGCTACGACTTACGTTTGGAATATTCCACATCGCGTTTGCGCCAGCGCCATCTTGCAGAGATGCGCGCGTCATTGCATAAGTGAAGCGCTTAATGCGTTTAGTTCCATCTGCAAGAGTGTACCATGCGCCAGCAGCCCATGTGTTTGCATCTGCATCCCATAGATTTGGATTCAGATCTACGTAAGGCGCTTCTTTCTGGTATTGCGCTTTGAGCGAATCTTCAGGAATTGCATCGAGCAAACCTGTTCCGTAAAGTCCAATGGTTGACTCCAGACGAACAGCATAGTTCGTTGGAACAGGATTTGTATTGAAAGCGGTTGCGTCTATACTGATTTCAGGATAGATAAGCTCGTAAACTTCGCCATCAGGGAATTGCATTGGGATACCACTTTCCATTTCTGTGATGCGCTCCCACGAGAGATGGATTCCTGATTCGTCAACTGGTGGAAGGAAAGGACTGGTTGCGCGTGTCTGAGGCATACCAGTAACTTCGCTAATGTATGCACCGTCATCGCCGTTTGCTCCGTCAGTAGGATGGTAGATGACGAGAAGATAGCCGTTGCCACGAGTATCGGCGTTGTATGTTGTTTGACGTTTGCCGTGCCCGTAGCCTGGATGACAGTGGATGCACGATGTGCGCACGTATGCAGGTCCCAGACCGCCAAACGATGCAGTACTTGTTTCTGTGAAATCGTGTTCGAACAGCAACTCACCGCGTTTGAATGCTGCATAAAGGTCAGCGTTCGTGATTGCAGGCGTTTCGTCTTCGTAGCATGTGGCTGTGGTGTTCTCGGTTGTGCCAAGTTCACCGCCAGGATACCACTCTTCTGCTGCGAAGTTGCCTACTTGCTTGCCTACGTATTGATAATCGTCAGTGTTGGCTGTTGAAATGACGTCGTCATCGCTGCAAGATGTAAGCGCGAAAAGGCCGTTTAGCCCGATTGCAAAGAAGAACAAGCGATAAAGGTTTGTTCTTAAATTCATAATTTATTGTGTTTTGTAAAAGCGCTGACAGCCAAACGCGACTGTCAGCGTTGTGGATTAAAATAAGGTTTTACGATTAGTTCTTCAAGATCCAGTTCTTTACTGTCACGAGTTCATCGTCAAGTGCGCTTACTGCATTGATTGCAGTTCCAACGTTTGTTGCACCAGGATTCTGAACGAATGCAGTACCACTGTTAAGGCATGTCAGCAGAGCGCTAAGTGCTGCTTCTAGTTTGGTATTCAGTTCGGATGCGAGGTCTTCGTTATAGGTTTCGAGATAGCCCATGATAGAGTTGCTCTTCCAAGTGCCTTTCCAGTCGCAATAACCATACAGAGAATTTTTGATGCTGATAATGTTATCGTAGAAGTCTTTGAATGAATTGTAGCTGTAAGGTGACTCGATGTAGTTAGGATCGTCCTCATCTTCAGCGCTACCTGTTGCGCAACGATATGCTTGACCCATCTTCTGGTCGGCTACTTCAGCGCAAATGTTTGAGCATCCACCATAAAGAATTTCCTCGAGCACTTTCTTCCATGTGCTGTAGGTGCTGTTCGAACCAGGATTGCTCAGGTTTTTACCGAAACTCCAACCATTCTTTGCAACGGTTGTTGAGAAATCGTCTGATGTCTTAGCACATTCTGCTACGCGAGCAACGTGACTTGATGGTGCATCGCTGCCCAACCATGATACTTCCAGCTGATAAAGTTTGTCGCGTAGGTCACCAGCAACAGCAGCTGCGAAGATTACTTCTTCTTTTGCTGTCACATTTTTGCCTGAGAAGCCAGTATAGCTCTCTGTTTCGTTGTTATTGAAGAACGAAACGCTACGATTCTTTCCATCGCGGAAGAAGATAAATTCGATACCATGGAAGCCTAAGTTCTCTGGAGTGAGGTTTGTGCGAGCATAAGAGATACCATCGCTTGCGTTAAGCTTTGCAATCTTTGCGTCATCGCTTAGGTCTGCTGCGAGAGTAGGCACGTCGAGTGGCCATGTATCAATGTGTGGGTCGATTTCAAAGTCGCTTGCAGCTCCGAAAAGGAATGCTTCGCTTTCTTCCCAATAGTTACGAGCGCTCTTGTAGGTCTCGCAAATCTGCTTAATCTCGTATTCTGTAACGGTAGTTCCTGCATTCAGTTTTGTCTTGAGGTTGTTGATGAGCGTGTAGAGCTCTTCTCCCTCAGATGCAAGATTCGAATAAGTAGGATAAATGACGTTGTTTACGTACTGGTTTACAACACTTTCAATAAAAGTGTCTTGCGATGAGGTGTTGGATGAACCATTGTCGTCGCTACATGATGTGAATGTTACTGCTGCAAGCAGCAGGCACAGAGGTAAAATAAAATACTTTTTCATTTTTTTGATGGTTTATTTAATTGGTTGATGAATGTTTTGTATGTAATGTGTGGCTATTACATTTTTAGAGGAAGAATCCTTCGTAAGCAATACCGAAGTTGATGGATGGTTCGTTGTTGTATTGGCTCTTGAAGAAACGATGAGAATAATCCAGTTTCAGCACAATCTGCGGAATAGGGTAGTAGTTCAGACCTGCAGCAATGCGATGTCTGGCTGTAAAGTCGTAGGATGGCTGACTCTCGGTTTTGATATACGAGTTGTAGTATTCGTATCTACCGAAAAGGAACAGTTTACGCGCTTTTGCGCGTTGCGATTCTACGAGCGCGAAAAGGTTATAACCTGCTTCAACACCTGTTGCAATAGCCGCTTTTCCTACGTATGTTTTATTATAAGGTGATGTCTTTGTGGTGTTCAACTTAATCGTACTGATTGTCTCTGCGTCACTAATCGTTCCATAATCGAAGTTTCCGCGAACAATCCAGTTGTTTCTGTTGTAAGTAAAGTCGAAAGAACCAATGAAAACGTCGCCTCTTGTCTTGTCGTAGAGCTTGCCTTCGCCCTCGCGTTCGTTAGGATAGGTGTTGTGCATCGCACGACCATAGTAGCCACTCAACGCCAGACGAAGTCCAGGCACTGTGTAGTTGTCAACACGCACTGCGACGCCATATTTGTTGGCTGGTTTGAATTCGTAAGCCGACCCACAAGCACCGTGTGCCCATCCGTCGCGACTGAAATTGAAGGCATCCAGTCCAGCAAGGAACTGCGCTTCGTAGCGGAAGTCGCCTTTCACGCCCCAGAAACTAATGCCTGTGTCGTGCCAAGTGCTTGGAAGAATCGTGTTTTCGCCTTCAGGACGATAGACAGTGAAGAAGTTGAGCGGCTCGTGATGGGCGTTGTTCAGTCCAACTGGCACAACAATGTGTCCCAAACGAACGTTTGCCCAAGGCGCGAACGACTTCTGAATCCAGAATTGCTCCAGTTCCACTTCGCCACCTTTCTCTACTTCAGTCTCGAACTCGCCACCTTCGTCGGTCTCTATCTCGACTGCGGTGCCCGTTCCTGTATGTTCGAATTCAATCTCCGTTCCCATTGTCCAGCCTTTGCCGAAATCGTAGCCTAAGTAGATAACTGCGTGTGGAATATCGAAGCGACCGTTGCTTGGATCGTTCTTATACGCCTCTGGATTGCGATAACGATACTGGTTGTCACTGTAGAAATTGCGCGAGTAAGCCACTTCGCCGTAACCGCCTACGCTCAGACGATTGCCTTTGGCATGACTCATCACGCTGTCGCCTGCATTGATCTGCGCCGAAACGCCATAAGGCAGCGTCAGCAGCAGTAGTGCGAAGAATGTTTTGGTCAGATAATTCATAAAAATCTTTGTTTTTGTTTCAACTTTTATCTTTTTAACTAATCTCAAATGGTCATTTCCTAAAATGTTTTGCAAAGATACACTCATAGTATGCGCAATGCAATACCTATTTTTTAGTATTTTTTAAGATTTTTGACGTGGATTTCGGTGTGAAAAAAACGACAAAAAATCGTGGGAAAATGAGTGGGAATTTTAGGGCGTTTTTTTGACCAAAAAATTGGGTGTGTCTGAAATGTTAAATTAACAAGATTTTACAAATGTAAAAAGTAAAAAATGTTTACAAAAAAGCCCGTTTTTTGCCCTTATTTTTTGATTTTTTTCGCCAAAAAATTTTTTTGCGACCAAAAATGCGACTTTTTTTGGGGGTGTTTTTAGGGGTCAATTTTCAAAAACGAGTCGGAAATTTTTTTTTCCTGGTCGTTTTCAAAAATTTCTCAGTCGTTTTTGATCGAAAAACGGCCGTTTTTTTGGTTCAAAATCGACGACTTTTTTCAAAAAATGAGCGAAAAAATTGCACAAATCGGCGAATTTGTGCACGAATTTAACAAATTGCAACAAATTTTCACTAAAAACGCATTAACATTTCTTCACATTTCGACAAAAAAACGCCATTTTCCGTTCTAAAATTCAATTTTTTCTCTGCAAAAATTTTTGGCTGATTTTTCCATCTCATTTTTCTATTAATTTCTGTTAATTTAACATTTCAACGAAGTGACTTTTTCTTTACATAATCGCGCGAAAAAAACGCACCAAATTTTCCAGATTTTTTTTGACATTTCACACGCAATTTTTTTGTTCGTTTATTGTGAAAATTTGTAAAATATTTGGTTCTTATCAGCAAACATTCTATATTTGCCTGTCAAGATTTCGTCAATTCCCTTCAGAAATCTTGTTTTCTTTGAGGTTGGCGCGTCCCTTTGCCAACCTCTTTTGGTGGAATGAAACGAAAAAAACTGTTAAAAAGTTGTGAGTTTCGTGAAAACCGTTTATATTTGCAGTCACAATTATTGTTAAACGCATTTAATCAACCAAAAAAACAGCCTATCGAGAGAACATTTACTTAAATTTTTAACTTTAAGAAAATGAATCTTTACAAAGAGATGACCGACGAAGCGTTGGCACTCGCATATATCGAAGGCAATAATCAGGCGTTTGACATTCTCCTCGAACGTAATCAGAAAAAGGTATTCTCGTATATCCTGTTCGTTGTGCGCGATCGCGATGCAGCGGAAGACGTGTTTCAAGATACTTTCTTGAAGGCAATCGCTTGTCTGCAGCAAGGTCGCTACACCGATAGTGGTAAGTTCAGTGCGTGGTTGATGCGCATTGCACACAACGTGATGATGGATTGGTATCGTACGCAGAAGCATTCGAAAGTGATTGAGCCGACACCCGAAAACGATTTGTCGAATTTGCGCGACGATTTGCGTGAAAGCAACGTAGAAGACCGCATGGTAAACGACCAAGTGCTTGCCGACGTGCGCTCGTTGATGGATCAGCTGCCAGCAGTTCAACGCGAGGTGGTTTTCATGCGCTTCTATCAACAATTATCTTTTAAAGAAATTGCCGAAATGACAGGCGTTAGCATCAATACTTCGCTCGGACGCATGCGCTATGCACTGCTCAATCTGCGCAAAATGACTAAGGGTAAAAACTTAGAATTGCAATTCGCTTGACTTTTTCATCAATACAATAGACCAAAACAATCAAAATACAGAATCAGACCGCTCGAGAGAGTGGTCTGATTCGTTTTTATAGGGTAACAAAAAGAACGGACTATTTATTTTTTCAATCCTTTTAAGAGTTGGATATTTGCGTTCGGATTGTCTGCTTTGAACACAAAATTTCCGCTAACCAGCGCATCAGCGCCCGCTTTGACGAGAAGTGGGGCAGTAGAAGCATTCACGCCACCGTCAACTTCGATGATGGCTTTGCTACCGCGCTCATCCAGCAGTTTGCGAAGCTGCTCCGTCTTGCGCACTGTGTTAGGAATAAATTGCTGTCCGCTGAATCCAGGATTGACACCCATTAAGAGAATGAGGTCAACGTCGTCAACCACGTTTTCGATAGCACTCACTGGCGTGGCAGGGCACAGCGTTACGCCCGCTTTCATGCCTGCATCGTGAATCTCGTGTATCGTTCGGTCGAGATGGCGACACGCTTCAGCGTGAACATTCATCAGCCAAGCGCCCGCTTTTGCTGTCTTTTCGACGTAGCGCTCAGGCTCTACAATCATCAGATGCACATCCAGCGGCTTGGTTGTTATGCGTTTGACCGCTTCTATAACGGGAAATCCGAACGAAATGTTTGGAACAAAAACGCCATCCATCACGTCAAGATGCAACCAATCAGCGTCGCTGTCGTTAATCATGCGAACCTGCTCGTCAAGATGCAGGAAATCGGCAGAAAGTAATGAAGGTGAAACGATAATGCTCATAAAACGATTAATTCAATGCTTGAGTTAGCGGTTTACCCGACTGGCGTGCCTGCGTATATTGGCGCGCTGCTTGGCGAATAAGATGTAAAGAAAACTCGGAAGGATTGAGATCGTCGGAAGTAAATATTTGCATAGGCTTTGCGAATTACGTGTTTAGTGTGTTATTTTATACTTTTACAACGCCCGAACCATGCAAATTATTATATCACAGCGACTACTTTTTTTGATGATTTTCGTGATTTTCATTTTTTTAACATACAAACCTCCGCGCGCAACCGCCATCCTGCGTAAATTTGTCTTCGAAACAAAACACGCATACGATGATTTACAAGAAAGATGGCATACAACCGCAAGACGATTTGCATGCAATAGCCCTTCAAGGCACGAACGCGATGGGGCTGGATTTCCGTCTCGACAGCGACCAACTGGTGAAAATGATTTCGTCGCGCGCTGGGATTATTCCCGATTACTCGCGCGAGCGACTTGCAACAGCGCAAGATAAGGCGACGAAGCCTGTAGAACGCCTGCTGCGTGTAGGTATTTTCGCCGACGAAATGCCGCAAAGCATCGTCACGCGCGTGTTTAATTTCGATTTGGATGTCGTGGAACTGCGTGGCGAAGAACTGCCAACGATGATCGAAAACTTCCGTCGTACAGTCGTACCCGACATCCAGCCGAACGTGAAGATATGGAAGACAATCACCGTTTGCAGCGTTGACGATCTCTCTCGCGCGAAACCTTATTATAATATAGCAGACGCGATTGTTTTTCGATTTGAAACCGATGGCGAAACGGTTTGCTCGTTATTGCAAACCACCATGGCGGAAATTCTAACTTGCAGCGTTCCATTTTTAATTGATGCACCGCTGACTGCCGAACAGCAAACGGCAATCGCAGAGCACGCAAACGACAATCTCATCGGCTTTTCACAGAACATTCTCTCGTAGTTATGGCGCAGAAAATCGACCTAAAAACGTGGCAACGCCGCGACATCTACGCGCAATTCTCAGCAATGGAATTTCCATTCTATTCCATCACGCTCTGCTTTGACGTGACTCGCTTGCGCGAAGTGGCTCACGAGCGTCATCTTTCGTTCTATTACCTGATGGTTTGGGCATGCACGAAAGTGCTCAATGCCATACCCGAATTTCGCATCCGACTGCGCGACGGCGAGCTCGTCATCATCGATGAAGCCAAAGCAGGNCTTTCGATTCTGAAAAACGACGAACCGCAATACCATAACATTACAATCCCGTTCCAAANCGATGCAGCCGCCTTTTGCGAAGCCGTCAACCAGCGCGCTGAAGCAGCGAAAGAATTTAGCGACCAAACCGTTGACGACGACGAAATCATCTATTATTCNTGNACTCCATGGTTTGATTTTACCGCGTTGACGTATGCCCANTTCGTCAACCGCGACGATATGATTCCAAGACTTACTTGGGGCAGATTTTTTCAGCAAGATGGGCGCACAATGATACACCTTTCGCTNGGAATCAACCACAGAACCATCGACGGCATCATGATTAACCGTTTCAAAACGATGCTCGAGCAAGAGATTGCAGCGCTCTGAAAACACGAATCACACAAACCAAAATAAAAACATACAATCATGAAATTAGCCGAAGCACTCAGTCTGCGAAAAGATTTGCAGAAACGCGTCGAACAAGTCAAAGAACGGCTGAAGAAAAACGCAACCGTTCAGGAAGGCGAGCAACCACTTGAAGATCCGAAAACACTGGCAAAGGATCTTGATGCATCGCTCAACAAACTCGAAGAACTCATTTTCCGCATCAATCAAACAAACATCCAAACAATAGTCGATGGCGTTTCGCTCACCAAACTCATGGCAGAGCGCGACGTCCTGTCGAAACGCATCAGCGTTATGCGTGATGTATTCGACACAGCCAGCACACTGGGCGACCGTTACTCGCGAACCGAAATCAAGCAAGTAGCAACTATCGACGTCAGTGCGCTGAGTAAGCAAATCGATGCATTGTCAAAATCGCTCAGAGAGCTGGACTACAAAATTCAAGCAGCCAACTTCTCAACCGATTTGGCATAAAACAAAAACGAAAAAGAAAAGCGTAACCATCGTCGTAGGGCGAGCCGAAAAATCCAAAAGATTTCCTTCGCGGGGCGTATGATTAGGTTTCGAAAACCTTTACGGTGCAATCCCAGCACAAATGCATACGAACGCATCGCGCAAGCAGCATCAGGCAATACCATTCGACTGACTATGACAATGGCGAGGGTGTGGATGGTGGGATTTTCTTTTTCTTCTAAAAATATAATCCACAACAACCATTTTTCTCACGCGCGCGTATATATATAATAAGGTGTGTGTTACAATTTTGTAACATGACCAACCGCAATCGCCGATGAATAGGGCGAAGTGAAAAAATGGTATTGATTTAAGTTAATTTTGAGAGAAAAAAGATTTTATTTTTTAACATTTTCTGCCAAAATTAACGTACATTTGCATCGTAATTTAATCCGTCCTTACGCGGTAACGTGCTTGCCCAACGAGCTTTCGCTTTATTTTACGCGCAGCGAACGCATCCCCACGCTCGTCTTCTGCAAGCAACAAACCCACAAACCGACAACTTACAACATTCTTCATACCTAAATTACACTCTAAACAATGAAAAGATTTTTACGAATCTATGCGTTGTTATTCCTATGCATGATAGGACTAACGGCGTATGCTGAGACATGGAAACATACCTTTGTCTCTGGTGATTTAACTACGTCAGCTGGCGACATAACGCTAACTGAAAAAACTTGGACACAGTCCTCCGCGACTTATGTAAACTACGTAAACACAACGAATGGATTCCAAATCGGAAGCGCAAAGAACCCTGCGCTATCTTTTACGTTGTCTTCTAAGGATTTCAATGAAGAAATTACATCTGTAACTGTTAACTCTGCAATCGCAAGCAGCGGTGATACGTCTATCGGAGTTACTGTAGGCGGAACGACTTTTACGTGTGATGGAAATCCAACTGCATCTCCTACAACAACAGCAACCAAATATACGTTTACTGGTTCTGCTACAGGAGAAATCGTTATCACGTTTACAAATACGAAAAAGGCGTTCTATCTTGAAAGTATTACTGTAGAATATGGTGTTTCAGTCGCTGCACCAACATTCTCTCCCGCAGGAGGCACGTACACCGAAGCGCAAAGCGTGACGCTATCGCAAGCAGATGGTGCAACAATCTACTACAGCACCGATGGCGAAACGTTCAACGAATATTCTGAAGCCATCAACGTTAGTTCTACTACAACGATTTACGCTTACGCAAAGGACACTGACGGCAACCCAAGCACGACTGTTTCCGCTACTTACACCATCCAACCTGCCGCTCCTACGCTTTCGCTCGAGGCAGGCACGTACACTGAGGCGCAATCTGTTACCATTACCGCTGCCGATGGTTTAACTATTTATTACAGCACCGATGGAGAAAAGTATAGTGAATATACAAGCGCCATCGATATCAGCGAAACAACAACGCTTTACGCATACGCGCAAGACGCAAACGGCAACAAGAGCGAAATCGTTAGTGCAAAATACACCTTCAAAACTGGTTCAAATCTCTACACGAAAGTAACATCTGCCGATCAGATTGCTGCAGGAAATTCTTACATCTTCGTAAGCGACGATGGCAACGCTGCACTTGGCGCTATCACGAGCGGAACTGGTGGTAGCAGCGTAACGGTTTCTATCGACCAAGACGCAAACGGCGTTAACACAGTGGACATTGACGGTCTTGACGTAACGGAATACACTTTGGATGGCGAGACTGACGCTTGGACTTTCTATGACGGAAGTAAATATATGACGCTAACCAAGAAGAATTCTCTTGCAACGACAACCACATCTTCAAGCGCTACGTGGACAATCAATTCAGATTACACCGTATCTTTCACATTGAGCAGTACAACTTACACGCTTCGCTACAATAGTTCTGCAGGAACGCCTTTCCGTTGCTATTCTACTACAACTGGAAACAATGTATATCTTTATGTACAAGGTGGCGTTTCCATCGCTACTCCAACCATTTCGCCCGACGAAGCATCGTTCTTGACGACGAAAACCGTTACGATAACGGCGGATGATGGCTTGACAATTTATTATAGCACTGATGGCGAAAACTTCGACCAATACTCTGGCGAGCTAACGCTTGACGCTACGACCACCGTTTACGCTTACGCGCAAGACGCAAGTGGAAATAAGAGTACAACGGTACACAAGAATTATACAAAGCTTGCAGTTATCGAGCTGCCGCATTACGAGAATTTCGCAGACAGCTTAGGCGATTTCACAACCGACCCAAATAACACCTCAACTTGCTATTGGCACATCAAGCAAAACACGTCAGACGAAGACATCGCTAAGTACGGCGAAGTTCGCAAGTATGCTTACATTTCTGGTTATGAAGGAAAAGGATACGATCGCTTGGTTTCGCCAGTCTTCGATGGTACAACCGAAGGTCTGAAGACCATCAATCTCAACTTTATCCATGCAGGACACTGGTTCAATAACGCAAACAGCAGCACTGCAGACAATAGCGATGAGGCAGCAGCAGAAATCAAAAAACGTTGCCAAGTGATGGTTCGCGAAGTTAGTGCAGACGGAACATTCGGCGAATGGGTAACGATGGAATATCCTAACGTGTTCGAGCAAAACATCTCCAACAGCGTTGCGCACTACGACCACAAGAATTCTGGCGACATCTCATTGGACGACTACATTGGCAAGTACTTCCAGATTTCGTTCTATTATCATTACGATGACGAAAGTGTTGGAACAGGAACGTGGAACATACTCAAGGTTGTGCTCAACACTGGCGATAAAGAAAAAGTTCAAGCCAATGGCTTCCTCACTTACGTCGTTGAAAACGACATCGATGCAAAAACGACGCGCGTTTACACAGAAGGCGATGACACAGCGTATCTCCGCATGTTCAAAGTGACTACCTTCGACGGCAAAACAGTCGTTCTGCAAGAGTTAGGTCTCGACGATAACGCCGACAGTGAACAATATTTGCCAGCCGAAACACCTATTCTGATCAAGACAGAAGGTTGCACCGACGACGAAGGCAACATTTCTCTGACCGTATTGCAAGACTATGACAGCGTACTTCCTACAGTTAAAAATAATAAACTAAAGCCTTCTTACGGCGACGTAGTAGGATCCAGCGACGACCCAATCTCCGTGCTCAACCGTACAGCGAAAGAGGGTAGCGGTTTTGCATATCTCACCGTCAACGGAACGTGTTACCAATACGGTTTCTATAGATTAAAAGCAGGAAAGACGCTCGCCAATCGTCGCGCTTACTTGCTTGAGAGCGAGAAAGAAACAACGACCACCGCAAAGCCTGACGCTGCAAAAGGCATCTACGTGCTTGGCGATCCTGACACAACGACTGGCATCAGCGAACTGCAGAACGACAGTCAGAAAGCCAACGTCTTCTACAATCTGCAAGGCATCCGCGTTGACAATCCGTCGAAAGGCATTTACATCGTCAATGGAAAAAAAGTCATTATTAAATAATTAGAAAAGGATAACAACAAGATGAAAAAATATTATTTAATTCCAGAGATCGAAATCATTACAACGCGCGAACCATTGATGGACGATGGCGGCATGACAATGACAAGCGAAGAACGCGATACGGGCTTTGTACGCCGACGCGACGACGACTTGCTGCCGCCAGACGACGACCTGAATCTGTGGAGCGACGAGCGCCAAAATCTTTGGTCGCAAAACTAAAATCTGATTCGTAAAAGTCTTGTATTTCAGAGGGAGAACTGTCTCGGCAGTTCTCTCTCTCTTTTTGTTGGTTTGCAAGAAAGAAAAAAGCCAGTCGCGCGAAACAAAATTTTGTTGCTTTACGATGCGACCAAAACGTGTACCAAAATCAAAAGAAAGTCGATGGTTTAAGAAAGTTTAACGTTTGAGAAAAAGTCGCAAAAAAGTAAAATATATTTACAAAAAACGTGCAAAAAAAGCGTGTTTTTTCGTTTTTTTTCGCTCTTGCATGTAGATGGTCGTCGTAAATAGGCTGTTTAGAAATCTATCTCACGTGAGATAAAATTCTATCTCACGTAAGATAATTTTCTATCTTATATCATTTACATTCGTTAACAATTCATTTGCCATCGAAAAAAGGGGTCTAAAAAATGCTGTTTTTTGTGCAAAAAACACGAAAAAAGCGTATAAAAATTGCATAAAACCATAAAATACGATTTTTTAACATTTCCAGAAATTTTCAAAGCGTTAAAATCTGTCAAAAAATTGCGTAAAATCGCGCAAAAATTCATTAGTTAACGAATGTGAAATTTCGTGCCAAAATTTCGCCAAAAAACGCCAAAATTTTGGATTTTTCTTAACTTTATTTAACCAATCGCTGCTTGACGATTTTAACATAAAGAAATCTAAAAAAAAGTCATTCTTTGGTTATTCCGTATGGTTGTATTAACTTTGTCTGCTTAAAGTCTATTGGCATGAAGTATGCGATTATCGCCGCAGGAGAAGGCTCCCGTTTAGCGCAAGAAGGCATTCGCGAACCGAAACCGCTTGTTCGCGTAGGCGGAGAAGCGCTCATCGACCGCCTGTTGCGCGTGTTTACCGCTTGCGGAGCCGATGAAATATGCGTGCTTTGCAACACGTTGACGACGCAAGTCGCCGACCATCTCTCGATGGTTCAACGCGATGGTTTGTCAGGACACGCGATTCCGCTTCGTTGGAAAGCCAAAACAACGCCCAGTTCGATGCATAGTTTTTTCGAATTGAGCGACTGGTTGACCACAGAGCCATTCGTTCTGACCACCGTTGACACGATTTTCCGTCAGGATGAGTTTGAAACCTATCTCGAAACCTTCCATCGCGCAATTGCCGATGGTGCCGATGGCGTGATGGGCGTTACGGATTACATCGACGACGAGAAGCCACTCTACGTTGGTGTAGCAGACGATGATCGCGTCACAGGTTTTTTCGACTGCCAAAACGGATGCACCAACATCAGCGGAGGCATCTATGGCTTGACGCCGAAGTCGATTGCGACCTTGAAGCGCTGCATCGAGCGAGGCGAATCACGCATGCGCAATTTCCAGCGCGCGATGATTGCCGACGGATTGCAACTGCGCGCGTTCAGATTCAGTAAAGTGCTCGACATCGATCACGCGAGCGACATTCAGAAAGCCGAAGCATTCCTACGATGAACAAACTCATTGCCATTCAGCGACACGCGTCTTTCTCGCCCAACAGCGTAGAACGCGATCGGCAAATACTCGAAGCCGTTTGCCAACGCAGCGAGATGGCATACGAAATCGTGCAAGAGCGCGACGGCATGACGCTGCCCGACAGCGCTATCGTGCTCACAATGGGCAGACTGGACAGTACATTAGATTTGCTTGACGATGCAACAGCACGCGGAACGCGCGTCATCAATCGCTCGGAAGCCGTCAGACGATGCGCGCGCACGACGATTCAAAAGTTGATGCACGACAACCACCTGCCTGTTCCACCAGAAAGCGGTTCGCAGGGCGTGTGGTTGAAGCGCGGCGATCGAGCAGCGCAAGAACGCGAAGACGTGGTTTTCTGCGTCGATGCGCGTGAAATGGCGCAAGCAATGGCACGCTTCCGCGAACGCGGACTACAAGATACAGACATCGTTCACAGCGCCCACGTCGCTGGCGATTTGGTTAAATTCTACGGTGTGACAGGCGGATTTTTCTATACCTGCTATCCGTCAGAAAAAGGCATATCGAAGTTTGGCGACGAAGCACGCAATGGCGATGCGATGCACTACAACTACGATCGCGAAGCCCTACGACGCGACGCTTTCGCGCTGGCACAGCTCGTTGGTATAGACGTTTGGGGCGGCGATGCCATTGTTACGGCACGCGGCGATTACTACATTATAGATTTCAACGATTGGCCCAGCTTTTCGCCTTGTCGCGATGCAGCAGCCGAAGCCATCGTAAAACTTTTCAAAACGCTATGACTACATTCAAAGAACAACTCAACGCTTCGTTGAAGTCGCAAGATACAGAAGAATGGCTCGACGTTCATTTTACCCGACCAATAGGACTCGTTTTCGCACTCCTGTGGAATAAACTCGGCATTCATCCAAACGTCATCACCATCCTATCGATTTTTCTCGGTGTTGCAGCCGCTTTCATGTTCTATCACACCGACCTGTGGCACAATCTCGCAGGCGTTGTTTTATTGATGTTCGCGAATTTCTGCGATAGTACAGATGGACAAATGGCGCGTCTCTCGGGAAAGAAAACGCTGATTGGACGCATGCTCGACGGATTTAGTGGAGATGTGTGGTTCGCAGCAATCTATGTCGCCATCGCGATGCGACTTGACGGTCAGTTGATACCAGGACTCGACGTCAAATGGGGCATTTGGATTTGGATTTTATGTATTATCGCAGGCGTTCTCTGCCATTCCCCACAAAGTTCGCTCGCAGATTATTATCGCCAAATCCACCTATTCTTTTTGAAAGGCAAGAGCGGTAGCGAACTGGACAACTATGCTTCGCAACGCGCTATATATGAATCGCTTCCGAAAGAGAAGTGGTTGTCAAGATTGTTCTATTACAACTACGCCAATTACTGCAAGAGTCAGGAACGTCGGACGCCGAAATTCCAGAAACTTCGTCGCAAGATGCAAGAACGTTGGGCAAGCATTGAAGACGTGCCCAGCGATGTTCGCGAAAATTTTCTGAATGGAAGCCGTCCGCTGATGAAATACACCAATTTTCTAACCTTCAACGCCCGCGCCATCGTGATTTACGTTACGTGCCTATTGGGCTGTCCTTGGGTTTATCCTTTGGCTGAAATCGTCATCGGAAGCATAGTCTATATTCACATGCACACCACGCACGAGCGTCTTTGTGCAGCAACAACGGAGGACATCGCATGATTAAGGGAATCATATTCGACTATGGCGGCACGCTCGATACGCATGGATGCCATTGGGGAAAGATGCTTTTCCATGCCTACGAACGCCAACATATCGACATCACTTGGGCACAATTTCGCGACGCATACGTTGTCGCTGAGCGTGCTTTGAGTAAACCAAATGCGGTGAAAGCCGACTTTACGTTTCGCGACACGCTCGATAAGAAAGTAAAGCTGCAGATGGAGCATCTATTTTATAGCGGTGAAATCGCAACCGATAGAGATACGTTGAAGAAACAGCATCGACAGGTTGTGGATGATCTATATTCGCAGTTGCAGAGCAATATGGAAGAAAGTCGAAACGTGTTAAAACGTTTGCGCGAGCAATGCCCGATGGTTTTAGTGAGCAACTTCTACGGCAACATCAATGCAGTCCTTCGCGAGTTCTCGATAGACCATTTTTTCGATGCAGTCATCGAATCGGCTACTGTAGGCATACGCAAACCCGATCCCGCGATCTTTGCGTTAGGCGTTGACGCACTCAAGCTGCAGCCGAAAGACGTTTTGGTTGTTGGAGACAGCTACTATAAAGACATAGAACCCGCAAACCGACTTGGTTGCAAAACGTGTTGGCTCAAGGGAGAAGGTTGGAACGACGAACAATATGACGAGACACTGCCGTCGCAAGTGATTACGCGATTGGCAGACATCAATATCAATTTATGAAATCAATCAAACTGTATATTACTTTCGCTTTGTTGCTTGTGGCACACACGACGATGGCGCAAATCAGTGGCGTCGTTCTGAATGCTAACACAGGCGACACGATTAGCTATCCCAGCGCTTCCTATCGCGGACATCACGTTGCTGTGAGTGGAAATGCATTGGGAAAATTTAGCATTGAACGCCATAACGGATGGCAACTCACGTTTAGCGCGTTGGGATATAAGTCGAAGACGGTCAAAGTGAACGCTTCTACGCCCAGCGAGATGGTGATTAAACTTCGTCCCGATACGAAACAGCTGCAAGAAGTGGTTGTTAAACAAAAACGTTCCAAGTACAATAAAAAGAACAATCCAGCAGTTGAGTTGATGAAGCGTGTGATTGCTGCCAAGAAACGCACCGATCTCGACAACCATCCTTACTATCAATACGACAAATACCAGAAGATAACTTTCGCAGTCAATGATATCCAACCCGTCGATATCGATAGCGGATTTTTTGCGAAGAAGCAATGGCTCATCGATCAGATTGAAACCTGTCCGTATAACGGTAAGTTGATTCTGCCGTTGTCGGTAGATGAAACCGTAACCCAACACATCTATCGCAAAGAACCCAAGAGCGAAAAAAATATCATTAAGGGAGAGAAATCTACTGGCATCAACAACCTGATCCAGACAGGCGATATGGTAAACATTGCGCTGAAAGATGTGTTTACCGACGTCGATATCTACGATGATTATATACGACTGTTGCAATATCCGTTTGTGTCGCCTATTGGAAAAACTGCCATAGGATTCTATCGTTATTATATAGAAGACACAGTCTATGTTGACCAAGACCTGTGCTATCACTTGCAATTTATTCCGAACAATCAACAAGATTTTGGTTTCAGAGGTGAACTCTACATCTTAGCTGATAGCACCCTGCACGTAAAGCGTTGCGAGATGACGATACCAAAGCGAAGTGACGTTAACTTTGTCGATCATTTGCAAATTCAACAGCAATACACAAAATTGGATAACGGTGAATGGGTGTTGACACACGATGATATGATCGTCGAAATGAAGTTGCTTGAGCAACTTACAAAGCCCATTGTCATTCGTACTACACGCTTAAGCGGTTACGAATTTGCAGAGATACCGAACAAACTCTTTAAAGGGAAAGCCAAAGAACGGCACGAGGCAGATGCAGGGATGCGCGATGAAGCGTTCTGGAACGAGTATCGCACCGTCGAACTCACTAAAAGCGAGTCGTCGATGGATGCTTTTATTCACCGAATTGAGCAATTGAAAGGCTTCAAATACTTCATTTTCGCCTTCAAAGCGTTGGTTGAAAATTTTGTTGAAACAGGCGACGCCAACCATCCAAGTAAAGTAGATATCGGTCCTGTGAATACAATGATTTCGCGCAACTTCATCGACGGCTGGCGCACGCGCTTGAGCGCTCAAACGACCGCCAACCTCAATCCGCATTGGTTTGCTTCGGGTTATATTGCACGTGGATGGCGCAGCAAAAAGAACTATTATCGAGGCGAATTGACGTATAGTTTTAACAAAAAAGAATATCTCCCGCGCGAATTTCCTAAGAAAACGCTCAGTTTTGAAAGCACTTACGACATCACAGCGCCATACTCTAAATATATGAACACCGACAAAGACAATATGTTTACGGCGTTTACGTGGACGAAAGTCGATAAGATGATGTTCTATAACCGTCAGAAACTGACGCTGGAACTTGAACAAGATTGGGGATTCAAGACAGTTGTAAGTCTAAAGACTGAAGGCAACGAAGCCGCTGGCGCGCTTTACTTTACGCCTTTATCGAATTTCAGCAGTAATTATGATGAAGCAACCGCGCAAATCGCTGCACTGAACGAAGAACGCGCACAACTCGACGTTGACCGACAGCTACATAACGGAAAGATTCGCACGACTGAGGCGTATATTGAATTTGAACTGGCGCCAGGTCGCACATACATCAACACCAAGCAACGACGCACGCCGATGAATCTTGACGCGCCCGTCTTTAAGCTTGCACACACAATGGGATTGAAAATCCTTGGCGGACAATATTCGTACAACCTGACCGAAGCGCGTGTCTATAAACGATTCTGGTTGGGCTCGTGGGGTAAGGTTGACTTCGACGTGAAAGGCGGAATCCAATGGAATAAAGTACCATTCCCGTTGCTCATTATGCCAGCCGCAAACTTGTCGTATATTGTTGAAGATGGTACCTTTAGCTTGATCAACAACATGGAATTCCTTAACGATAGGTTCGCCAGTCTTGATTTTACATGGGACATGAACGGCAAAATCTTTAATCGAATACCGCTATTAAAGAAGTTGAAGTGGCGCGAATTCCTTGGATTCAAAATGCTTTGGGGTACATTAACCGACAAAAACAACCCAAATCTCGCCGAAAACGCAGGCGATGCGATGCTGATGGCATTCCCTGAAGGCAGTTATGTTATGGATTCGAAGAAACCTTATTGCGAATTGATTCTCGGAGTGCACAACATTTTCAAATTTTTCCACATACAATACGTTCGCCGTCTGAACTACAACAGTCTTCCGACAGCACACAAAAATACCATTCGACTCATGATGCGCATGACGTTCTAATGGAATAAAAATCGACTTGCAATGAAAAAAATTATCAATCCTTGGACTCACAACCACGAATACGATTGTTTCGCTTGCGCTCCTAACAATCCGATAGGCTTACACATGACATTCTACGAAGACAATGACGATGTTGTGTCTTACTGGCAGCCGTCTGAGCATTATCAAGGATGGCTTAACACGTTGCATGGCGGCATTATAGCGACGCTGATTGATGAAGTGTGCGCGTGGGTTATTACGCGAAAATTGCAAACCACTGGGATGACGACGAATCTCAATGTAACGTATAAGCATCCCTTGCATACCGACGAGCAACAGATTACGCTGCGTGCGCGGATTAAAGAGATGCGACGCAATATCGCGACACTTGAGGCTGAGGTTTACAACACTGAAGACGAGTTGTGTGCATCGGCTGTCGTCACGTATTACACGATGAACGCCGAGCGTGCAAAGGAGATGGGATTTCAGGGTTGTGAAGTCGAGAAAGAGCAGTTTTTGCCTTTCTAATTCGCGAGAAATCCAACGTTTTTCTACACAAAATTTTCTGAAAAAGCATACGTTTGCGCAAACGTTTGCATGAAAAAAACGATTGATTTTCAATGATTTTTGAAAATCCATCGCGTAACACCTATTATTTTTGCACTATCAAGAAGTAGAAGAAGAGACTTCTTTCAAATAGGTTAATTGGTAGAAAGATTCGTTAGATATTATTAGGTTTTATTTGATTTAGTGATTAAGGAAATCCCGTCTGCGTGAGCAAACGGGATTTTTCATTGCCTTATATATATAATAAGGTGTAATAAGATCGCGGTTTATTTATTCGTCGATTTTTGTCTTGCGGAATTTGATGCTAACGTTTTCAAATCCCATCGACTTGAGCATACTTTCGAATTGATCTTTCGCGTTTCGTTGCGCGTTCTTAATGTTTTCGCGCGTCATACAGCGATGATACATCGCGTTGTAGGCTTTCTCGTAGAGCGCTTGACGTGTAGCGTGATCCCAAGTGCCTTCTTCATAAAATGGTTTTGTGCGAGCCTCGTCGATAAAGTTCTTATCGAGCAATTTAATCGGTGGCAATATGGCGACAATGCTATCGCCTTTGGCTTTCAACCAGCCAGGTCGCGCGTCGGAAAGGTCGATACCCAATCGCATTGTGCCGTAATAGATTCGTACTAAGTGGTCATTGCCGAAGAATCCATGTCGAGTAGTATCGATAAGCTCTTCATCGCTAATCGAAAGAAACTCCCATTCGCCGATATTTTCTATGCTTCGCACTTGTGTTGGCGACAAACTAATTTTGTCGTTCTGTCCGATAGTGATGTGGTTGTTTCGATTAAGCCACCAAGCGCCGAAGATAAGAATGAAAATCACCAGCAATATGATGGCGATGATCCACAATGTCGTTTTCGACAGCGTGCTTATGAGATATTTCAGGTCACTCTGTTGTTCTTTCTGCATGTTCTACGCTTGCGTTATCTATGAGTTTTGGTAAATCGTTGACGCTATATCGTTTGCGGAACGTGATAGTAACATCTTCTTCGTTGTAGCCCATTTGCGCAAACAGTGGGATTAGCGTTCGCGCAGCGCTTTGTCGCGCATTTCTGACGATGCCCAGTTTTGGCAAATCCTTCATAATCGCCTTGCGTCCTTGTCGTTCGTAATTAGAAAGCTCCTCGTCAGTAAAATTTCCACGCAAGAGCGCGACGTATTGCTTAATATCGTCGTGGTCGATCTTAGTACTTGTGATAACAATGCGTGGATCTGGCAATATCACTTCAAGCTTGCCGTCGCGGCGACGTATGTTTTTCTCCGAGAAATTGCTGAAATCGATATACGCTTTCACTGTTGCGTTGAGCGGAATGGCTATTTTGCGCTCGCCGATGGGTATATCAATATCGAAATTCTGGCTCAGAACACTGCCTGACAACGTTTTAGTATCGCCGTGCGTGATGATTTTGTGCAGATGATACTCTGTAGTGTAGAGTCTCGAGCATTTCTGAATCTGCATCACCATCGTTGGGATTGTATCAAGCTCTCGGATGTCGCCCTTCGACGTTGATTCCGAACATGAAACCATCATCGCCAGCAGGCAGAGTAGGGGAATGAGCAATCGTTTCATCGCCTAAAAAATGTGTGTGATATCAGCTGCGAATATAAAGAAAACAGAACAGAAATCAAAATAAAATGCATTTTTCCGCTCAAAAAGCGCCAGAATGTTAGGAAAAACGGCAAAAAAATGTAAAAGAATTGCAAAGAGCGTTATTTTTTCATCGATTTGTTAAACGTATTTTTATGCATTGCGTCAATAAAAATGTATTCTGAAATGAATAATTATTTAATTTACAAATTTATAAAAACTAAAAACGATTATGAAGAAAATAATGTTCGCGCTCGTAGCATGTATGATGATGAGCGCATCTGCATTCGCACAAGAAAATGTTCAGCGCAAACCACAGCAGTTTGATAAACCTATGACGGTAGAGCAGCGTACCCAAGCTGTAGTTGAACGTTATAATCTGAACGAAAAGCAAGCTAAAAAACTCCTTGCATTGAATAAGAAATACGAAGGCAAGCTCCCACAAGGTGGCATGCGTCATCACGGAATGCGTCCTAACGGAAACAATCAGTTTGATCGTCCAGCACCTCCACAGAATGGTCAGTTCGACGAGAAAAACGCACCAAAGAGCACCGACGTACAGCGTCCTGAACCTCCAAAAGACCAAATGGGCAATCGTCCTCCAATGCCTCCACGCGACGGAAAGGGCATGAACCAAAATAAAGACATGGAGAAGATGAAGAAAAACCACGACGCTTACGAGAAGAAACTCAAGAAAATCATGGGCGATAGCACCTATCAACGCTACAAACAAGACCAGAAAAATCTTCACAAACGCGGTCCACAACAGGGCAAAGCAGCGCATCACGGCGACAAACCATGCTGCCAGAATGGTGCTAAGCAAGAATGCAAAAAATAATCTACGTTTAATCATATAAGAATCACTGTTAGAAACTTCTTTTATTCGCTGTAATCTTTCACAACTACAGCAAAGAAAAAATCTCATTTGCTTGCGCCCTTCCGCGATGGAAGGGCGTTTTTTTTGTATCTCATACGAAAAAGTCGGAAAAATATCGTAACTTCGCCAGCAAAATCACGTAAAATACAACGATATCATGAGAAAACTCGCTTATTTTTTTGCTACAATCATTCTCTTGTCTGGTCTTTCTGCCTGCAAGAAAAAGCAAGATACAACCATCATTATCTCGCGCGACAGCACTGAAGCAAAGCCAATGGAAACTATTGCATTGAAACCCTATTCGCAGACCTACCCGCCAGTGGAGTGGCTCGACAGAAAATTCACCGTTTCCGTTGATTTCAAAGCCGACAAGTCGCTGCCTAAGGTGATGGATGGCGAGCAAGAATATTACGACAACCGCATCCACGTGACGATTAAGCGTGAAGACGGATCGAAATTCTTTGATCGCGACTTCACAAAAGCCGATTTCGCGCGCTATCTCGATGGAGATTTCAAGAAAAACGGTGCACTTCTTGGCGTCGCTTTCGATAAAGTCGATGGCAACACGTTGCTTTTCGCCGCCAGTGTTGGTTCTCCAGATGAGTTAAGCGACGAATACGTGCCGTTTTGCTTGAAAGTGACGAAAGCAGGTGGCGTAAGTATCAGCAAGGATACGCAGCTCGACACCGCCAGCGATGTAGAACAACAAACGCCTGCTAATGAAAACGAACCGTCAGACGATGATGGTGTATAGTAGTGCAATCATTTAACGGAATAAATAAACAAAAAGATGGTGCAATCCACGCGGACTGCACCATCTTTTTTTGTGCTTTCTATTTCTAATGCTTAGAATTTCGCCATTTTAATCGCATCAATGGCACATTCATCACCTTTGTTTCCCAGTCGTCCACCGCTACGATCCTTTGCTTGTTGCAGGTCGTTGCAAGTGAGAAGACCATAGATGACGGGCACCTCGCTCGTAGAATTGAGTCGCGCAATGCCGTATGTGACGCCTTGACAAATGTAATCGAAGTGTGGAGTCTCTCCACGAATAACGCATCCCAGTATAATCACAGCGTCGTAGCCGCCATTCAGACACATCTGATGCGCGCCATAGACCAGCTCAAAGCTGCCTGGCACTGTTTTTACGTGGATATTTTCGGGCAGCGTGCCGTGTTTTTCCAGCGTCTCAACGCAACCGCTCAGCAGTGCATTGGTTATCTCGCCGTTCCATTCAGCCACAACGATGCCGAAGCACATGTTGCTGGCGTCGGGCACTGCAGCAGCGTTATATTCCGAAAGATTGTGAAGGTTTGTTGCCATCGATTCGAATCTTAAAACGTGCAATTATTTTGCTTCAAGACGTTCGATGCGACTGTCAACCTCTTGCAACTGAACAGCAGCTGAGTTGACATATTTCTCTTTCATTTCTTGATAGAGTTTCAGTGCATCGTCTTTCTTATTCTGTGACTCGAGCAGCGCACCTGCTTGCATAAGGAATGTAGGTGCAAGGCTGTTGCTTGTGCCATCTTTTGCACGACTATCGGCTTTGCTTGCAGCTTCTTTCAAGAGCGAAACAGCTTTGTCAAGTTTGCCAGTGTTAGCGTAAGCGTTGCCGAGCGCTGCAATCGCAGCTGGAGAAATCAGCATATCGCCTTTTGCTGAGAACTTTTCAAGATAGTTAACAGCCTCTTGCCACTTCTCAAGATTGGCATAGCAAAGTCCAGCATACAGGTTTGCCAAATTTGCTGCCTTCGTTCCTTTGAAGTCGCTTGCTATCTTCGTAAATCCTTTGAATGTTGCGCCATCGCCATTCAGCGCTTTGTCGAACATTTCTTGGTTGAAATAATCTTGTCCCTTAGCGAGTTCTGTGCTTGCTTTGTTCTCACGCGGTGCTTTATAAAGGTGTGTGTAACCGAAAATAAGTGCAAAAATAAGCAGGATTGCTAACAAAGCGAGAAGAATCCATTTCTTGTTTTTTGTAAAAAAGTCGGCTGACTGTACGAAAACGTCGTTCTGTGCCGTTGGTTGTTCTTGTTTTTGTGCCATTTTGTATATGTCTTTTTTAATTTTTGTTTGCTTTACAAGTCGATACAACGCGCAAAATTAGGCATTTTCTTTTACATTCTCAAAATTTTACACCTTTTTTTCGCTTTCAACCGCGTGTACTACGCAAAGGAATCGACTTTCGAGTGAAAAAACAAACAACAAACGCCAAACGTTTCCTGCGTTTGGCGTCTGAAAAACATGAAAACGATTAAAAAATCTATGTGAGTGATTACAGTCGATTCAGATCACTATCATCACCATCCTGCACGCGACGCAATTTCTTGCCCCATCCAATGGTGTAGCTTACGTTTAACGACACGCTGTAACTGCTTGGGCACGTTTCGTGCGAGAAGAAATTGAAACTGTATTCGTCGGAATACTTTTCTGGTGTATAACTAAAATTGAGCGAAGTGTTGAGCTTTGATTTCATGAACGCACGCGATAGCGATGCATAGAAGCTAAATCCATTTTTTCTTTTATTGAAAATACCGCGCGAAGGCGTTCTAAATCCTGGATTAAGCAGCAAACTAAAATCGTAGGGCAAGTCGTTCATCGACGTAACGTTAATACTCCAAACGCTCCAGCAATTCTCTGCGTCTGCAAACGTTTCTCTGTCCCAACTAAAACCTGTGTTTACCGTCATTCGCCAGCCTTTACACGGTTTTATCGTAGGCGAATAGAGATACGTGCTGAAGTATTGCGATTTGTATCCATTGACTTGCGTCGAAGTAATGACGTTGTTGGGCAAAGCATACGAGTAGTATTCTGGACCTCTTGTATAAGAAAAACGTGATTTCAATGTAAGTCCATAAATTTTATTCGTCATAACCACCTCATGCGTTCTCGACATTTCAACGGCTGGATTGCCTTCAAATATATCGTATTCCGAACGCCAAAGCGTGTCGGGCACCTGATTATTGAAATTCGGTTGCATGAAACTATAATGATAGTCTATCTCAGTATAATTGCCTTTCTCTTCGTTGAAATTGTATTTCGCAATAAAACGAGGCAGAACGGTCGAGAATCTGTTATCGTTTTCTGGCGAATTAGGGAAACGTGTGTCAACAAACGCATAGCCAATGGCACCTGTGAGCGTCAGATTGCCCAACTTCTGACGAAAGACTGCACTCGTAACAAAATCTTTTTCTTTATATTTATAATGTAAGTCTGTTGCTTCCGAACCGACAGGTTGGTATCTTGTGTCAACAAAGTTATTCCAATTCGTGTAGCTAACTGCTAAAGTAAGACGCTGATTCTTATTGATGTTCCAAATAGCGCGGTTGTTTATGCCGACAGAGTGATTATGCGCCTTGCGGAAGTTATTGAATGCCGAATGTGAACCCTCAGCTTCTTTTTCTTGATAATTCGACATGCGTTCCGAACGCAAGCCTCCGAAGAGCGTTGAACGCAAATTAACATTGCCAATCTTTCCATTATAAAAGAGAGAGGCTCTAAACGTGTTGTCATACGAATCTCTTCCAGTCACACTCGACGTCGTTAACTCCTCATCGCTGCGCGTTAGCTTGTTATCTGTCGTGTTCGCAAATCCGCGATTGTCATAATAATCACTTATATTGAGCGTTAGCGAATGGCGTTTATTGAATTCGTAACCCAATCCCGCCATAAAACTGAATGTGTTGCGCGCATTGGTGTTGAGAAGTCTATTCTCTGTGCGATGATAACCTGTATCGTAGTAATCGGTAGCGGTCGTATAGTTGCGCGATGTGTGCTGACGAGGCGTGTAACTCACGTTTGCTGTGTACGAAAACTTATCCATCGTGCGCAGAACGGTAATCGATGGCGTTACACTAAAGTCTTGCCTGTTGCCATCGCTTCCATTGAGCCTAATAATAGCTCGTCCGCCACCTCTGCCGCTAACGGTTTTGATATACAATGTATAACCATCAATATCGCCTTCATCGCCTTCGTTCGGATTAACCAGCTCAACCGAAACAATCTCTTTCGCAGGAAGCGAACGAAGATAGGAAATCAGTTTAGAGCCAGTCAGCGCAATGCGTTTGTCATCCACGTAAACCGTGTTAATCTTTCCACCGTATGCCGTCAACTTCGAACCGCTTTTGCTTCGCATAAGCTCCAAACCAGGAAGCGTAAGCATGGCGTTGAATAAATTTTGACTCTTAAACATCGGCTCGCTTGCAATCATCGCCACATATCCTTTGGCGCTATGCTTGATGCGTTCGGCTTTAATCGTCACGCCTTCCAGCTCGAATTCCTTCCAGATGCTGTCTTCCGCTGCCTCCGATAGCTGCGATGTCGTGCTATCTGATTGCGTTTTGAGGCTATCTATTTGAGCAAAAGTCACACTGCTGCACAATAGCAACGTAAAAAGTAGAATAAATTTGATGGCTCTTGCATTCATAGGCATAGATTTAAGGTTTAGAAAAACAAGGCACATCGTCTTTCTTTCGCAAATGTAAAGAAAAAATTCTGAACTACCAAATAGTTCTTTGCAATATCTTCTTTTGTCGCCTCAATCGTTGTGCAATCCTACAGTCGATTCAGTTCTTCGTTTCTGTTGGCTTCCACTCTACGAACGTTTTTGCCCCAGTCAATGTTGTAGCTCAAGCTGAGCGAGACGCGATAGAGGTAATCCTGATTATGCTTCTGCTGATAATTGCTGCCAAAGAATGCAGAGTAGGCGTCTGAATCGTATGTAAAGGTGAGCGAAGTATTGAGTTTCGATTTCAAGAACGAGCGCGATAGTGACGCATAGATCATAAATTCCGAACTCCGAAGCTTGAACAATTCGCGCGTTCTGCTGCGATAGTTGGCTGTAAACAGCAGACTGAAATCGTAGGGTAGCTCGTTCATCGACGTAATGCCCGTCGTAAAACTATTCCAGCAGCTCGTTTGCGTCATAAGGCAATCGCGTATCCACGTGTAAGTGCCGTTCAGCGTAATCATCCAGCCTTTCGTTGGCTTAATCGTTGGCGAATAGAGCGCCAGCGTGGTGCGTTGCATTTTTCCTCCGTTAGAATAAATGCTGTTGATGACGCCTTCGTCATCGGCGTATGCGTGCGATGTTGGTCCTGTAGTGTAGTTAAAGCTTGCGGTAAACGTAAACTTAAAAGCTTTAGCCGCAAACGTTAGCCGATGGAATTTCGAGATTTCCATCGCTGGATTACCTGTTTCGCTTTCGTATTCTGACTCCCAAGTGGTGTCGGGCACTTGGTAATCGAATCGCGGTTGCATGATATAGTGTTGATAACCAAACTGAATAAACTGCGCTTTCTCTGCATTGATGATATATTTCGCAGTAAACGTTGGCAGAATACACGTCTCTTTGTTGTTGTATTCGGGCATATCAGGAAAATGGGTGTTGAGATAGGTGTAGCCAACGCCTGCAGTGAGCGTCAGATTGCCTAACTTTTGCTGAAAATCTACATTGCCAACCAGTTTGTCTTCCTTATATTTATAATAGGAGAGATAGTCTGTTTCGCCACTCATTTGGCGTTTTGAATCAATAAAATTATTCCAATGGGCATACGCTCCATACAGTGTAAGTTTCTGTTTGTCGTTAATTTCCCACTCAACGCGATTGATTGTGCCGACAGAGCGATTGTGTGTCTTTCGATAGATGTTGAAATAGGATGATGCGTCGACACCTTCTTTTTCCATATCGTTGTTGCTGCGTTGTGAACGTAAAGCACCGAAAACGGTTGCATTCAAACCAAAGTTGCCAACCTTGCCATCGTAATCGACCGACGCTTGGAATTTGTTGTCTTTCCATTGCAATCCCGTCACGCCATGCGTTGTTGTCTCCACATCGCTGCGAACGAATGCGTTATCTGTCGTTGATGTGCGTGCGCGGTCTTCATAACTGCCTTTCAGATTGATCGACAGCGAATGTTGTTCGCTGAAAGCGTAACCTGCGCCAACCATATAGTCGAACACATTGTGTGCTTTGACGTCGAAAATCTCGCGTTCACGTCGCTGGGCATTGATGTCGTAATAGTCGGTCACGTTGTTAAATTCGCGTTGCATGTGCCATCGAGGCTCATAACTAACGTATGCGGTATAGGAAAACTTGTTCAGCGTGCGCAGAACGGTAATCGATGGTTTGAATGATAGATCGTCGCTGTTGCCGTCGTTCACGTCAAGATTGAACGACGCCATTCCGCCACCTCTACCGCTAACGGTTTTGATGTGCAACTGATAGCCATCGCCGCCTTTCCTGCCGCTTCCTAATTGCGGATTAACGAGTTCTACCGACACAATCTCTTTCGCGGGAAGCGAACGAATGTATTGGCAAATTTTATCTTCGTCAATCTGAACGATTTTGCCGTCAACAAATACGCTACTAATCTTTTCGCCAAACGCCTTAAGCCGTTGTCCGTCGATACTTCTATCGATTTCCAATCCTGGAAGCGTAACCAGCGCATTCAGCAAGTGGTGACTCTTATACATCGGCTCGCTTGAGATCATCGCTTTATATCCATTCGACGTGTGGTGAATGCGTTCAGCTTTGATTGTCACGCCTTCCAGCTCGTATTCTTTCCAAATACTGTCGTCCATCGCTGTCGATGGCTGCGCGATGCTGTCGGTTTGCGCTGCAAGCGTGCTGCAATTAAGCAGCAATGCGAATAAAAAAATGTAGCGAATGTGCTTCATGGCGAAAAGGTTTGATGTTAAATTTTTCACACCAAATATAAACCAGCACGCCAAAAACCGCAAAATAAAAAAGTACACAAAAGTAAACAACCGCTAACTTTTGTGTACACAAAGAGTAAACTGCCGTTTGTGTACTATTACACAAAGCGACGTAACTTTCTCATATTGAGGCAATAAACTCATCCCACGCTTTCGCGCCTTCGTCTTTGCCAAACGTCTTTTTGTAGAGCCGAGCGCGCAAATTAGTGAGTGCTTGTTTGCTTCTGTTGACAAGAATTGAAATCTCAGAAGGCGTAAATCCTGCTTTTATCAAAAGACAAACGCGATATTCCAGCTCTTTCGGCTCGCTGAAAGTGAGCAGTTGCGTAGAAAATTCTGGATAAGTCTTGTCGATTACCATGTCGAGCGCTTGCCAATCGCTGGCGTCGGGCGAACCATTCTTCACTGGATTTTCCACCATCCGACGCAGTTTGACGATGATATCCGACTTGTTCAGCTCGGCTTTCGCTTGAATCAGCTTGTCTTCCGACTTGGGCGCTAGCTTCAGTTCTTGGAATTTGCGCTCCAAGTGCTTCCTTTTCGCGCGTTCTTTATAGATATTGTAAACGACAAACAAAATACAAGCAACGAGAACGGCGAGAATTGCATACAGGATGTGGCTGTTTTTGCGAAATTCTGCCTTCGCTTCGTTGAGCTGCTGCGTGTTGTAGATCATCGAATCCTCATCCATCTCTTTCAAAACAGTGATGTGGTCGAACGTATCCTTTTCTTCGTTGTTGTTAACGCTCTGCGATGTCGTTTCGGTCTTTTCAACTTTAAGCTTAATAGGCGCTGCTTGACTGGTTAGACAGCCCCAAAAGAGCAGCAGAGATAGCGAGATGAGAAAAAGTCTTTTCATATTGTTGGTAAAGGTAGTAAGTTTTTCCGAAATAACGTATATTTTTGCAAAAATTGTCCAGAAATGTATATTTTTTCATGCGCAAAAGTACGAAAAAAATGCGCGAAATTGTCAAGATTTTTTACCTAAATTTTTTACCGAAGAAAAAGTGTTAAAATTTTGCGAAAGCGTGCGTTTTTGGTTTTTTATACGAGAAATATGCGTTTAACACTCGTGAATTTTTGTTGTAACTTGTTAAATCATTGCACAAACTCGCCGATTTGTGCAATTTTTTCAACCTATTTTGAAAAAAAGTCGCATTTTTTGCTTCCGAAAAAGGGTCGTTTTCGGGTCAAAAACGACTGAGTAATTTTTGTAAACGGGCAGGAAAAAAAAATTTCCCAGTCGTTTCTGAAAAAAGACCCTCAAAAAACCCCTCTCAAAACTCGAGATTTTGGGCGCAAAAAATTTTTTTTCGATTTTGTTGCGTTAAATACGCGTTAAGAAACGTGAAATTTAAGTTAAATTTAACACTTTTTCTGTCAAGATTTTTCGCAATTTTTGCCCTTCTCGTTTTTGTATATTTATGCAAAATTGCATAGGCAGATTTTTTGTTTCATTTCGCTGAAAAACGTTTTTTTATGCTTCAAAAATTGGTTTCGTCAGACCATCTTCGGATAGCGTTGCGCGATTTTTTGGTTGCTATCGTCCCCAATTCCAAAACTTTCTGTTATATTTGCATTTGTGATACTCAACAACCTTTCCATACTCAATTATAAGAACATCCGCGAGGCTTCGCTCGATTTTTCGCCGAAGATGAATTGCTTTATCGGTCAGAACGGCATGGGAAAGACCAACCTGCTCGACGCAGTCTATTATCTGTCGTTCTGTCGCAGCAGCAATACGCCCATCGACTCGAATGTTATTCTGCACGATGAGCAGTTTTTCATGCTCGAAGGCAATTATCTGACCGAAAGTGGCGACGTTGAAAACGTCTATTGCGGTTGCAAGCGCGGTGTGAAGAAGCATTTCCGTCGCAACAAGAAGGAATACAAGCGCCTGTCGGAGCATATTGGGCTGATTCCGCTGGTAAGCGTTTCGCCAGCCGACACGTTGCTCATCGAAGGCTTGAGCGAGGAGCGCAGGAAGCTGATGGATGTGGTGATTTCGCAGTACGACCGCTCATATATTGAGTCGCTCAACCGCTACAACAAAGCGCTCCAGCAACGCAATGCGCTGCTCAAGCAAGAGGAGGAGCCCGATGCGTCGCTGCTGGATGTGCTCGAGATGGAGATGGGCGAGCAGGGCACGCGCATCTATCGCAAGCGCGACGAATTTGTAGAGCAACTCATTCCCGTTTTTCAGCAGATTTATTCGGCTATCGCGCCCAACCGCGAGCAGGTTTCGTTGAGTTACGTCTCGCATGCACAGCGTGGCGACTTGTACGACGTCATCCGTCGCGACCGCGCAAAAGATCGCGCCGTTGGTTATTCGCTTCACGGCATCCATCGCGATGACTTGGAAATGCTGATCGATGGTTATTCGATGAAAAGAGAGGGTAGTCAGGGTCAGCACAAGACGTATGTTTTAGCGCTGAAGCTGGCGCAGTTTAATTTCTTGCAGCAATCGGTTGGTAAAACGCCGATTCTGCTGCTCGACGACATCTTCGACAAACTCGACGCCACGCGCGTTGAACAGATTGTGCGGCTTGTTTCTGGTGATGCATTCGGACAAATTTTCATTACCGACACCAACCGCGACCATCTCGATAAAATTCTTGCCACAGGGCAGTTCGAACATAAATTATTCCACGTAGAAAACGGACAAATCCAAACCATTTAGCCATGCAAGACACACGCCGCCGAATCTGCAGAAAACAAACCGAGAACGTGAACGACGTGCTCTGGAAAGCGCTGCGCATGCAAGGGCTCGAGATGCCGCTGCTGCAGCATCGCGTCATCTATGCATGGAATCAGGTTGTGGGCGAAACGGTGGCGCGCTACACAGGCGACATGCGCATCCAAAACCAGACTTTGTTCGTCAAAATCACCAGTCCCGCGCTGCGTCAAGACCTTTCGATGATGCGAACGCAGCTCGTCAAGCGCCTCAACGATGCCGCTGGCGCCATGGTGATTACGGATATCAGATTTTTTTAGGCGCTACACCTTATTATATTATATAAAAGAAAAGAACCAACCTGCAGGCTGGTTCTTTTTTATGTTGTTTTGTCGTTTTTATGCATGATAAACCACTTCGTCAACGCCCACATCAGTGGGTTCGGTGGGCACTTCATCAACGAATTGGAATGGGAAACAAAGTCCAATCTTGTGCGTTGCAGTCATATCGCGCAAGAAACGATCGTAGAAACCTTTGCCACGCCCGAGTCGATGGCCGTTTTGGTCGAACGCCATGCCAGGAATAATTGCCAAATCGATGCGACTGAGATCCGTAAACAGTTCACCTACGGGCTCCATGATGTTGAATGCGCCCAGTTCTAAGTCGTTTTCCGATGCATAACGACGCAGTTCCATCGTGCTTTCGCCCGTTACGCGCGGCAGAAGCACGGTTTTGCCATCGCTAACCAACTGATTAACGAGCGCGTGCGTGTTGACTTCGTCGGGCAATGAATAGTAGAGCATAACCGTTTGCGCGCGTTGCAACAGCGGATGACGCAACAATCGCTGCGTAATAGCATCCGACAACTGCTGAAGCGCCTCTGCGCTATGCTGTTTCTTGCGCTCGCGGATGGTGTGGCGCAAGGATTTTTTGTCTAACATGTAATGAAAGGAGATTGATTCAGATGTAATGTTTTATAATCGAACGTCGTTGCAATCGCTACTTTACCATCACTGACGAGCGTTGGGAATGCAGCATCGCGCTCAAACACGTCGAGCGCTTGCTTAATCACTGGATCGTCTTGGTTGATATAGCGTGTCCACGCTTCCTCGTCGAGCATATTGTAAACGATTCTGCTGATGATGTAACGCTCGAGCAACTTGTGCGATTTCTGAATCATTAAGTTACGACGCTTAAGCCCTTTTCCTTCAGCGTAAGTCGCAAATTTATCGACGATATTTTGCTTTACCAGATAATTCGCGAGCGATTGCATGTCGGTAAACTGATTCAATCGCTGTCGGTTATTGTCGGTATATTGGAACGCAAACTGCAGAATCAAACCGCTCATTGCTGCTTTGCGATAGTAAGACGTCATGTTGAGCGTGTCTTCTGGCACAAAAATATCGGGAGTGATGCCACCGCCACCATAAACCACGCGCCCGATGCCCGTATGATACTGCGGTCCAGTGTGCTTGATGCTGTCTTGCGAGAAGAACTCGCCATGCTGATAGCGGTCGATGAGGTCTTGAGCGTAGGTATTGTCATCGCCAGCAACGTAAGGCTTTTGGATGCAACGACCAGATGGCGTGTAATAGCGCGCTACAGTCAGTCGAATCATACTGCCGTCTGAGAAACCAAGTTGTTGTTGCACGAGACCTTTTCCGTAGGAACGGCGACCTATGATTGTAGCGCGGTCATTGTCTTGCAGCGCGCCAGCAAGTATTTCTGCAGCCGACGCAGATGCTTCGTTAATCAGTACAACCAGCGGAATATTTTGGTAAGATCCATGCCCATCGCTATAGAAATCCTGTCGCGGAGAGTGCTGACCTTGCGTGTAAACGATTAATTTTTTGTTGGGTAAGAACTCGTTAGCAATCTGAACTGCTGACTGGAGATAACCACCCGCGTTATCGCGCAAATCAATCACGAGATTTTTGGCGTTCTGTTCAGAGAGTTGCGCCAGCGCAATAAGGAGTTCGGTGTAGGTCATCTTGCCAAACGTTTTTATACGGATGTAACCCGTTTTGTTGTCGAGCATATACGTTGCTCCAATGCTGTGTTGCACTACTTCTCCACGTGTAACGACAAACGAAAGCGGTGCTTTCTGACCGTAACGCACAACACCGATTTTCACCTTCGACCCATTTGGACCTTTCAGACGATGCATTGCCTCCTGATCGGTCACTTTTTCGCCAACGAAAACCGAGTCATCTACGCTCACAATCTTATCGCCTGCGAGCAGTCCAGCACGATCAGCAGGTCCGTTTTTGATGACGTTTTGGATGTGAATCGTGTCTTCGCGAATCGTAAACTCTACGCCGACGCCCGAAAATGAACCTTCCAGATCGTCAGTTGCCTTTTGTGCATCCTCAGCGCTAATGTAAACCGAGTGCGGATCAAGGTCGGAGAGAATTTGCGGAATGGCTTTCTTCACCAGAGAGTCAAGATCCACTTTGTCAACGTATTGGTCGTTGATGATATGCAGCAGGTTAGAAAGTTGGTTGCTGCCACTATTGATGATATTTAGGCGGTTTCCAGCAAATCGATTGGTGATAAACGTTCCGATAATGATGCCAAAAACGACGCTAAGCGCCATGAATAGCGGTGTAAATTTATGTTTTTTGTCGTTCATGCTTTTGTTTCTTCTTCAAGATGTAAGTAAACAATTTCGATATGGGCTCTTTCTAAGAGTTTAATACCATCGTCAAGGCGATATTTCTCGCCATAAACGACGCGCTTGATGCCCGCTTGGATGATGAGTTTTGCACATTCGATGCATGGCGAAGCCGTGATGTAGAGTGTTGCTCCATCACTATTATTTTCGCTTCGCGCCAGTTTGGTGATGGCGTTTGCCTCTGCGTGGAGCACGTATGGCTTAGAAACATTATTCTCGTCCTCGCAAATGTTTTCGAATCCACTTGGAGTTCCGTTGTAACCATCGCTGATAATCATTTTATTCTTTACAACGAGCGCGCCAACCTTTCTTCTGACGCAGTAACTATTCTCTGCCCAAATGCGTGCCATGCGCATGTATCTCACGTCGAGGTTGTGTTGCTTTTCTTCTGGAGTCATAGGGAAAAATTTTTTGCTTGCTTTGCAAATTTATTGTGCTGGTTTTTTGATGCCATCACGCTCCATGAGCGCGTCAATCGTTGGTTCCTGACCGCGGAAACGCTTGTAGAGCGTCATCGGATGCTCTGTTCCGCCTTTCGAAAGAATGCAATCGCGGAAGCGTTGCGCTGTTTCTTGGTCGAAAATGCCGTTCTTTTTGAACACGCTAAACGCATCTGCGTCGAGCACTTCAGCCCATTTGTAACTATAATAACCAGCCGCGTAACCGCCAGCCATGATATGCGAAAATTGTACGGTCATACACGTGTCGGGTAATTGCTTTCCGATGATGGCTTTCGACCAAGCATTTTTCTCGAACTGCATGATGTCTTCGTCGAAAGCGTCTTTCTTGGTGTAATACGCCATGTCGAGAAGCCCGAAGCTCACTTGACGAAGACAAGCCATTGCGCAGTTGAAATTTCTACTGCGGATGACGCGCTCGATAAGCTCATCTGGAATCGGCTCTCCCGTTTGATAATGGAACGCAAACGAGCGAAGGAATTCTTTTTCGAGTGCATAATTTTCCATAAACTGCGAAGGCAGTTCGACAAAGTCCCAATATACGTTCGTACCGCTAAGACTTTCGAATCTGGTGTTAGCAAACATGCCGTGAAGACTATGCCCGAATTCGTGCAAGAACGTAGTTACTTCGCCAAGTCGTAGAAGTGCTGGTTTATCTGCAGTAGGTTTCGATAGATTCATCACGACACTGACGTGCGGACGAATGTTTTCGCCTTTTCGATTGATGTATTGTCCTTGGAATTCAGTCATCCACGCACCGCCTTGCTTGCCTTTGCGAGGATGGAAGTCGGCATAGAAAACTGCCAAGTAACTTCCGTCGCGGTCGAACACCTCATACGCTTTCACATCTGGATGATATACGGGAATATCTTTGTTTTCTTTGAACGTAATGCCATACAATCGGTTTGCCAAACCAAAGACTCCTTTAATCACATTGTTGAGTTCGAAGTATGGACGAAGCATTTCGGCGTCTAGGTCGTAGCGTTCGAGCATCAACTTGTGGGAATAATATGATGTATCCCATGGTTCCAATTCGAAATCATCGCCTTCCGTCTTTTTTGCCATTGCTTCCAGTTCGTCACGCTCTTTGATAGCAGTCGGTTTATAGGCATCTATCAAATTATTCAGCAACTGATAAACGTTAGTGCTGTTGGTTGCCATTCGTTTTACGAGTACATAGTCGGCGTAGGTCTCATATCCAAGAAGCTGAGCCATTTCGCGACGCAGATTGATGAGGCGTTTGCAGATCTCAAGATTGTTTTCGCTGTTGTCGTGTATGCACTTGGTGTTGTAAGCCATGTACATTTTTTTGCGCAATTCGCGATTGGCAGCACGCTGCATAAAAGGACCATAACTTGGAGCGTCGAGTGTGAACACCCAACCATCTTTCTTTTCTTCCTCTGCAGCTTGTTTGGCTGCCTCAAGTGCTGATTCAGGCAGTCCTTCGAGGTCTTTTTCGTCGGTAATATGCAGTTCGAACGCTTTATTTTCTTTGAGAAGATTTTGCGAAAACTGCAAAGCAAGAAGCCCAGCCTCTTCAGTCAGTTTGCGCAACTTGTCTTTTCCATCCTCATCGAGCAGCGCTCCACTTCGTACATAGCCCTCATAGCAGTCGTCGAGCAGTCGTTGCTCTTCGGGAGTCAATGCGCGATGATGCTCGTGCACATATTTGATGCGCTCGAACAGCTTTTTGTTCAGACTAATATCGTTGCTGTGTTGCGTCAGCAGTGGACTTAATTTTTGGGCTAACGCATCTAAATCATCGTTTGTCTCACAACTGAGCAAACAAGAGAATACATTAGAAACGCGATCCAATAAACCGTAATAATAATCGCCTTTCTCAGTATCGTGGTAGATGATTGTGTTGTCGAAAGTTGGCTCTTCAGGATTGTTGATAATCTTGTCGATTTCCTCTTTATCACGTCGCATACCTTCGATGAATGCTTCCTCGTAGTCGGAGAACTGAATCTGATTGAAAGGTGCTGTGTGATGAGGCGTGTTGTATGGTTCAAAAAAAGGATTTACGTGTTTTGTTGACATAACAAATCAATTTAAACTTCGCGAAATTAAGGAAAAAAGGGATAAAACGCTGTGTTTCAGGCGTAATTTTAACGTATATTTGAGTTTAAGTGGCATTCTTTGCAAAGTTTTTCAATGTCTGCGACATAAATCATTTCGCGTTGCATTTCCAAAACGTGTGCTTGCTCAAGTCGATGCAACGTTCGCGAAACGTTCAATCGACTTTCGTGAATTTCGTTTGCAAGCGTTTGCATCGTAATGCGTATGTTGGCGCTGTTGGATGGCAAGAAACAATGCGTCAAAATGAAATAAGCCATTTTTTGTTCGATGCCGTTTGGCGGCATTGTCCAATGCAATCGGTCAGCCGTTTGCCATTTTGTGGCGAGCATATTGATGACATTCAGTCGGAAGGGTAGGTGATTGTTCATCAAACGCATCATCTCCATCTTCGTGATTTTCAAGAGATTGCATTTTGTTGTAGCCATTGCCGAGCACGAATAAATCTGTTTCAAACCGAAAAAGCATTCAGGCTCAATCAGACATGGCGCTTCCTGTTGCTGGATGAATGAATACGTGTTGTCGAATGATGTTTTTTCGCATTGAATGCTGCCACTCAAAACACAAATCAGTACGCTACACGACTGATTTCGCAGCACAATATGCTCGCGTTCGTCGGCAGTATCAAACTCAAAGCGTGTCTGTGAGATGACAGCGCTCATCTCCTCGCTGCTCATGCCTTGAAATAGCGGCAGACTTTGCAGTTGATTGGATAGTTTGATGACTGGCATAGCGAATTTATTCGGTCATAATAGCGCTCAGTTGTGGCGAATACCACATGGCAGGCTGCTCGTTACCATCGTCGTAGATGAAGATGGCGTGGAGTTGTGTGTGATTTTTCAGAAAGTTTTGCGCTTTTTCCAATCCCATCACCATAAACGACGTTGCGTAAGCATCTGCTTCAGCGCAAGAAGGCGCGAGAACAGTTGCCGAAAGCAGGCTGTGTTGCACTGGTTTTCCAGTCTTTGGATTGATGGTATGTGCGTATTTCTTTCCGTTTTTATAATAGAAATTTCTGTAGTTCCCACTCGTTGCCATCGCGCGATTGTTGAGTTGGAGAATTTTGGCAATCTGATGCGTTGTCGCAACACTATCTTCGGTAGGTTTTTCCACACCAACGCGCCACGCAGAGCGCTCGGGATTGTGACCGCGTGTAACGATTTCGCCACCTATTTCTATCATATAATTTTCTACCCCGTAGCGTTGCAACAACAACGCCACCACATCGCAGGCGTAACCCTTTGCAATGGCGCTGCAATCGAGCATCGTCTTGGGATTTTCTTTCTTGATTTCGTGTTGCGAAAGCGTCACTTTCTGCCAACCAATGAGCGGCATAATGCTGTCGAGCGCTGCTTGACTGGGCTCTTGCGCATGTTTGAAGCCAAAACCCCATAGGTTGACGAGTGGCGCAACAGTGATATCGAATGCGCCATCGGTCTCTTGCGAAATGCGTTTCGCTGTTTTGAAAACGTTTTCGAAGAATTTGTTGGTTTTAACCGCCTCGTTTCGATTGATTTTCGAAATAATCGACGTGTCGTTAAACATTGAAAGCGCATCGTCAACCTTCTGCAATTCGTCTAAAATCGGTTGATGCAAATCTTTCTTGCTTTGATACGTCAGATGATAGAACGTGCCAAAGATTTTTCCTTCGTTGCGTTGATAAGGTGTGTTATTCGAACTGCGAACAATATAAATCGTTCCGAGAATCAGAAAAAGCAAAAATGGCAAATGCCACCAGCGAAGATGGTTCGATTTCATGGCTTTTTATAACTCTAAAATCACATTAAATGTTCCGCCAATGCGTGAACCGCCACTTCTGCCGTAGCCAGGTACGTACCATGGATCGCCGATATCGCCTTCTTTGTGGAATAAACGACGTTTGTAACGCACTGACCAACCCAAACGAAGTGGACCAACTATTTTCGTATCGCAACTGGCGACAAACTCAATCCAATGATACGAGCATGATACATCATACGAACTAATTTCTACATCCTCGTTCCAGACGGGATCAGTGATAGGCGGGCTTTCGATATCATACTTAAACGAACTGTACGCATAGCGTGCTCCGAGATAAATTCTATAGAATTCGTGTTTGTCGTTCAACACATTAAAATCGCAACCTATTCTGCCGTAAGGCGCTTTCGATGTATAATGAAGCTGAGTCGTTGGATCGTCTGAGTCAGCTTTGCCATATCCAGCCTCAATGATTGGGAAATATTTATCTTTCAGATTGAGTCGCAACGCGCCTTCATATTGACCATAATCGCTCCACAGTATCTGACCGAGTCCAATCAAGTCGAATGAAACCGCAATGCCGCGCCAGAACGGAATAGTATCCTTTTCTGCCACCACAACTTTACGCTTGCTTTGCGCAACTGATGTCGTTGGAATCGCAAGCAGCAGCAATAGCAAAAGATTACTTAAAATAAACTCTGAAATGCGTTTTTGTGGCATCATAATTTACGTCTTTATCGCCTACGACAATCGAGTCGAGTTTGTTGTATGTGTGAGTTACGCCAGTAATTGTGTGAAATACCGACGGGTTGCATTCAACGGCTTCGAAATGTGGATGATTGGTTTTGCTAACGCGCACCTCATCGGTCGTTGTTCCAGTAGAATCGATGCGGTCGAAGTAGTAAACATCAACGTCGCCTTGGTAACTCATCGGCAGATAAAAACTATCTGCGCTCACCAAGCGATTGAGTAGCACCGAATCCGTGCCGTTATGCAACAGCACGCGCACCGTTAGCGTGTCGGTAAGCGTTTCGCCAAGTTTGAATTTTGCGTGAACCGTATGGCTGATAGGGCAGTTCATCGAACTGCACGCTGTCAAAACCAACGCTATCACAATGAGATAACCTATTCGTCGCATCCTATAGATGTTTCAATTTGATAATCGTTTCTGTTGGGATTGCTTCTGCTAATCAGATCTCCAAGGAATCCAGCCAAGAACAACTGCGTTCCGATGAGCATCGTCGTCAATGCGATGTAGAACCATGGCGAACTGGTGATCAATCGCTGTGGAATACCATTTGCTAAGCAGTAAAGTTTTCCTGCGCCAATAATAACGACAGCGAGAAAACCAATAAAGAACATCACAGAGCCAAGGAATCCAAACACATGCATTGGTTTCTTGCCAAAAGTGCTTAAGAACCACAGCGTCAACAAGTCGAGATAACCATTCACAAAGCGGTTCAGACCCATGAATTTCGACTTTCCGTATTTGCGAGCTTGGTGATGTACAACTTTCTCGCCTATCTTGTCGAAACCAGCGCTTTTCGCCAGATATGGAATGTAGCGATGCATCTCGCCATAGACCTCGATATTTTTCACTACTTCTTTGCGATAGGCTTTCAATCCACAATTAAAATCGTGCAAATTCTTGATTCCGCTAATTTTTCTTGCTGTAGCGTTAAACAATTTCGTTGGAATCGTCTTCGAAAGTGGGTCATAGCGTTTTTGTTTATAACCAGATACGAGATCATAACCTTCTTCGCGAATCATCCTGTAAAGCTCTGGAATCTCATCTGGTGAATCCTGCAAATCAGCGTCCATCGTTATAACTACATCGCCTTGCGCTGCCTTAAAACCACAGTACAACGCAGGACTTTTTCCATAATTACGACGGAACTTGATGGCTTTCACATGCTCCGATTTCGCAGACAATTCGTTGATAACTTGCCACGATTTGTCGGTAGAACCATCATCTACAAAAATAACTTCATACGAAAAATTGTTGGCTGCCATCACTCGGGCAATCCAATCATACAATTCACCAATCGATTCATCCTCGTTATACAAGGGAATAACTACAGAAATATCCATAAGTAATTATCTTTTTTTTCGTTTGCATATCAGAGCGATTAGCAGTGATGCTGGAACGCTCCAAAAAATGCTTTGCATAAACAATGAAAACGTGATCTCTAACGGCGTCATCTGCGAAACCATGACGATGCCATCACGCAACTGACTGACAAATTGCTCGGTTACGCCTTCCATCTCGCTCCAAAATTTCAGTATCGAGTTGAGCGTGCGAAGCAGTCTGCCATTATCTAAAAAATATAAATAGAGAAACAGGAGAAAAGCCCATAGCAATGAGCCATAGAAAAACGTGTACCAGCAGAAGGCTAAGGCGCGACGGAAAGTGATTGCACCATCAAGAATTTTGTCGCGAAACTGACAAAGGCGCCATCCTACGAAAAAGGGTACTGAAAGAAACACCAAACTGCCCCACGATGATTGTGGAAGAAAAATGCAAAATAGAAAACCTGCGGTCAAAACCAACCCTAACCAAACGCCTTCTACTTGCGCAAATGCTTTCGTCTGCATGACAGACTGTGCGGATATTGGCTGTTTCATATCGCCGCGAAAATAGTTATTTTTTTGCAAACCACCATCATTTCAAGCAAAAAACAGCCCTTTTTCCGCATCTGCTCGCAATTTTTTCGTAGTTTTGCGCCATGATGAACGAAGTAACGATAACCAGCACGCAAAACGAGCGCATCAAACATCTATTGCTATTGCAACAAAAATCGGCACTGCGTAAAACGGAAAATGTTTTCGTGGTAGAAGGCGCTCGAGAACTCATGCATTGCATCGAAAAACAGTTTGAAATAGAATCCGTTTTCGTTTGCGAGGAAATCTTTAACGCATCATTGAATATTTCTGATTATCAATGCTTTAAAGTAAATCGCAAGGTTTACGATCGTATCGCATTGCGTGGCTCTACTGAAGGCATCATCGCCATCGTTAAAACACCGAATCTTTCTCTCAATTCATTGCGTTTGAGCGACAATCCATTGCTTGTCGTTCTCGAACGTGTTGAAAAACCAGGCAATCTTGGGGCAGTTCTGCGCAGCGCTGACGCTTCTGGCGTTGACGCTGTTATCGTTTGCGATCCGCTCACCGACATCTGGAATCCTAACGTCGTGCGTAGTTCGGTTGGAGGCATCTTTAGCGTGCCGTGTGTGGCTTGTTCAAGCGAAGAATGCATTGCTTTTCTGAAGCAGAAAGGCATCCAGATTCTCACAGCGCAACTGCAGGATTCTGAATTGTATTACGCCACCGACATGACTTGCCCAACCGCCATCGTAATGGGCACAGAATCGACTGGTCTGACGCAGCAATGGCGCGCTGTCGCTAATCGTCACATTCGCATCCCCATGCTCGGCAAGATTGATTCATTGAATGTTTCGGTCAGTGCAGCCATTCTGATGTTCGAAGCGGTGCGTCAGCGTAGCTGAATAAACCAAATTTTGCATAATTATGCGCGAAACTGCATATCGTTTCGCGCATTTTTTTTGCGCGTTTTTGTAAGAAAATTTCGCCGATTTTTGAACCCGAAAAATGTAAAGAAAAAAGACAAAAATTTGGTGGTGATTTAACAGATTTTTGCATAAAAACTGCGTTCAGAAAAAACGTGGATTTTTTTCGAAAATCGCGCTTTTTCACAAAAAATTACATACGTTAAAACTACATATAGAACAATTTTGTGGTAGGTTTCTACCAATTTTGGCGTTTTTTGAAATGTTAAATCGCAATTTTTTGAACGTCAATTTTCAGAAAAATCCATTTGTTAAAAAAAATAAATGATATGAGATAGAAAATTATCTTACGTGAGATAGAATTTTATCTCACGTGAAATAGATTTCTAAACAGCCTTTTTGCATCGACCAACCACACGAAAGGGCGAAAAAATCAAAAAACGGCATCTCTAATTGTCACTTTTAACATTTCAAAAACGGCCTTTTTTTGACCTAAAAACCGCCCATTTTTCACTCCTCTTTTTGGTGGATTTTTTCGCCATTTTGCGACAACCAATTTTGCATATCGCAGCGCGAGAAACGTATATTTATGCATTAGCGCGCCTGTAGGGTAGAACGACAAATAAAATACACAACTTTCCCAACTTTTTCTCTCACAAAAAATCATCCGAAAATGTAGATTTAATTTTTTTTAACGTAAGAAATGAGATGTTCATGCGTCTTTTTAGTGTAACCAACACGTCTGACAACCGTAACACTCTATTTTTTTATGAAATCTTTTCATTTATTTCTTCTTTTTTTGATGTTGTTCTTGAGCAACCATCTCTACGCCCAAGACATTTCTGGAACCATAGTAGATAATCAAAACGAACCAATTGGCTTTGCAAGCGTTACTGTTCTCGCAGCAGATAGTGCCTTTCTGAGTGGCACGACATGCGATGCGAACGGGCATTACACGCTTCCGAAAAACGACCGAGCGAAATATCTTCGTATCTCATCGGTTGGCTATCAGACTGCCACCATCGACATCGCTAATGCAACGAGTCCGATTGTTCTCTCTGCAGACGCGAAAGTTCTCGATGCAGTCGAGGTTGTCTCGATGCGCAAGTTAGTCACCGCACAAGCCGATCGACTGAATTATGACATGCAAGCCGATCCCGATTCTAAAACAAATACGCTGCTCGATATGCTGAAAAAAGTGCCATTGGTTAGCGTTGACGGCGAAAATCAAGTGCGTGTCAATGGCAACACCTCTTTTAAATATTATAAGAATGGTCATTACGATCCCAGTTTGTCTGGAAATCCAAAAGAAGTATTGCGTTCCATTCCTGCAAACCTTGTCAAGCGAATCGAAGTCATTACAGAGCCTGGCGCAAAGTACGATGCTGAAGGCGTAACGGCTATCTTGAACATCGTCATGCTCGACGAACATCGTCTTGTCGGCGTGAGTGGCTCGATTAGTTCTAACTTTACTTCCCAACTTTCATTCAATCCGTCTGTCTATGTCTCTGCATCGACAGGCAAATTCACGCTCAGCGCACATTACACTTACCAACATACATCGAAAAAAGAGGCGCAACAGAGCGCTACGGAGGATGTTTACTACGTCAATTCGGGCAACCGAATGTTTTCTCAAAACGCTTTGCACCAACCATACAACGTACATATTTTCAATCTGAACGGTAGTTACGAAATCGACTCGCTCAATCTCATCACTGCTTCGTTTGGTGGGCACACTTATAAGTTGAATTATGACAACGTTGTATCGTGCGATTTTTACGACGCAACGGGTTCGAAGTATATGTCATACAACTACAACTCTGTTTGCCCAGTTTACAATGGTAATGTGTTGAACGGTCGTCTTGACTACGAGCATCGTACGCGTAAACCCGACGAAGTGCTCACGCTCTCGTACATGTATTCCACTACTGGAACGCATAAGGAGTATGCAAACACGTTCTACAATCTTGTAAACACGAATTTCGATTACAACGCTTACGATGTCCATTCTAAAGAGCGCTTTACCGAGCATACTGTGCAGCTCGACTACGTCAGACCATTGTGGCAGTATCATAAACTCGAGGTTGGCGGGAAATATATATTGCGTCTCAATCGTAGTGATAACGGACAGACTTACTATAGCGATGAAACGCGCTACAATCACATGCGTTTCCATCACGATACCACCGTCGGAGCAGCCTATGCCTCGTGGATGTACAACCGAAATCGCTTCTCGCTGATTGCAGGACTACGTTATGAGCTCAGCAGACTTGAAGCGAAATATCCAGATGGCGATGGCACGAATTTCCACCGCAACTTGAACGATTTAGTTCCAAGCGTTACGCTCAATTATCGCTTCAACGACACGCACTCTCTTCGCTTTTCGTACGCAGAGAGTATCAACCGACCTGGAATTTCTTATCTTAATCCTGCCGTTGAGCAATCGCCAACCGTCATTCAGCAAGGCTACAGCACATTGCATTCATCCAGAAATCACTCGCTTAGCCTTACCTATCAGGTGATTGGAGATAAATTCACCTTCTACATCACTCCGCGCTATATCTTCGATAACGACAGAATTGACAAGGTGCAATACGTTGAAAACGACATCATCCACCGCACTTACTCTAACGATGTGCGCTTCAGACAAGCGGCTTTGAGCGCTTACGTGCAGGCTTCGCTCTCTAAAACAACGCGTCTCGTTCTCAACTTGAGTAGTAGATACACCAGTTTCCACAATCCCGTTTCTGAAATCAAGCAACACACTTGGCACGGCACGTATTACGGACAGCTTTCACAAGAATTGCCGTGGTCGATGCGCTTTACATTGAGCGCGTTCGGCACGTTCGGACACTCAATCAATGGGTTGTACAACTATACCAGCATGAAATGGAAAAATTTCACCTCGACACTGCAGCGTTCCTTCCTGAAAGAAAAACGACTCAGCGTTGCGCTGATTTGGGAAAGCATGTTCGCGCCGCGAATGAAGCTGAATTCGTATATGACGCGTGGCGATTATCTCGAAGTTGGCACGTATTCCTTCCCGCGTCAGCGCGTTGCGCTCCAAGTTTCTTATCGTTTCGGAAAGAAATCTGTGCGCGTGAAGAGTACAGAAAAGACCATCGAAAACAACGATGTCGTAGGTGGCATTAAGTCGATGTAAAAAATAAAATCTCGTTCTATGCAAAATTTCATCGGGATACAGCCAAATGTGTCCCGATTTTTTGTGCTTTTTTGTCGCATCACACGCACTTTTTTTCTTGTTTTTTACGAAAAAAACGGGTGTTTCGTGTAACAAAAATTCGCAAAATGCGTCTTGATAAATAGAAACCCAATAAAATATGACTCGCCAACAAACAGAATATCTCGACCTGCGCACGCATCTTCTCGCTGTGGCGATGCGACTGACGCCTAATCGGGCTGAAGCGGAAGATCTGACGCAGGAATGCTTGACGCGACTCTTAGAACGACAAACGGAATTCGACCGTTCGATCAACCCAAAGCAGTATGCTGCGACAGCGATGCGTCATCTTTGGATTTCACAGCTACGAAAGCGAAAAATCAGTCTATCCGATACGTTCGAAACGCTGCAACCTATCGCTCCTCAACTGACGCCAGAGCAACGCATCGAGGTGCAAGAGGTTGAAAACCAAGTGAGATATCTCATCAGTTTGCTGCCCGAGCGACAGCGTCTCGTCATTACGCTCCACGACGTGATGGGACTCGATTATAACGAAATAGAACGCGAGACGCAAATCAACCAACAAAATTGCCGAACGCTCCTTTCGCGAGCGCGACGCACCATCCGAGAACAATTCAATCAATTCAATCAAAACGAGATATGACCAACCAAGAAATCAAACATCTGCTCCAGCGCTTCTATGACGGCACGTCAACCGACGCGGAAGAGCAATCGCTGCGCCAGTTCTTCGCAACGGCAAAGGCGGATGAACTCGATGCGGAATTGGTTCGCGAGCAACAATTTTTCAGTCAGTTGTTCGACGATGCGCCAGCGATTTCCGCTGCCAGCGATGCGCCCAAATCTGCCACTCATCCATTGCGTTGGCTCTCGGCTGCAGCCGCTTGCTTTGCCGTTTTCATTGCATTGAGCGTAGGGTATGGCAGCCATCGAAAAGCGCTCTATCAGGATACGTTTACAGACCCTGACGTGGCGTATCAGAAAGCCGAAGAATCGCTCGAAATCTTCGCAAATGCCATCGACAAAGGCATGCAAAAAATTGACGAAATACCTCTTTTCAACGAATAAATTTATACAATAAAATCTTTTCAAGTTATGAAAAAACTAACAATCCTTATCTTATTGATTTTTAGTGTGTTATCTNTCAGCGCTCAAAACGAGCTTTACGAGAAATATGCACAACGAAAAGGTGTCGAAGCAACGTATATTTCAAAAGCGATGCTGCAGACCAAAGTGATGAAAGATGCAGATGATGTATTAGGCAAAAACAAACTGATTCAGAAACTTGACTATCTCTGGACAATCGATACAGAATCTTCGCCCCTGATTAAGGAAATCAGTGATGACGCAAAGAAATATTATAGTCCAAAGTATGGTTGGCAAGAGATGATACGTCAAAGCGATGACAAAACAACCATGTTGATTTGCCAGAAAGAACTAAAAGGCGGCAAAAACGCGTTTGTGATTGTCACAACCGACCAAAGTCGTCGCCGCAGTAATGCGAATGTTCTTCTGCTTTGCGGAAAAATAACTTTCGAAGACCTTGCCGCCATGAAAAATATGAAATAATCCGAACCCTATAAGATTATTTTTTACCAATGATTTACCGCTCCGATGCTCGCATTGGGGCGGTAAACGTGTAAAGAAACGTTAAAAAACCGACGCAGTCGCATCGTTTCCGAAAAGAACGCTTATCTTTGCATCCGCAAAACACGGGTAAGTCCCGCACGGCCAGCTCCTTGTGAATCCTCCAGGGTGGGAACGCAGCAAAGGTAGCAGGTTGTAGCGGCGCGATGCGGACCGCTTACCCACCCGCCTCTTTAGCTCAGTTGGCCAGAGCACGTGATTTGTAATCTCGGGGTCGTTGGTTCGAATCCGACAAGAGGCTCAAAAAAAACCGCACTCAATAGGGTGCGGTTTTTTTTGTTCTTTTATCAGTATGTTTTATAGGAATTTCACTACCAAGTCCCATACTACGAATACAGCGCCGAGAATAGTAGCGATCCATCCGAGCAGATAAATGATGCGATTGAGAGTGCCTGCAGGAATAAAGCGGCAGAGATAGCAAACGATAAGACCTACGATCAGTAGGATAATTGCTGATGTTAATGGTAATGGCATAATGTTAAATTTTAAGGGTTAGTAATAACAATTTGTTAATTGTTTGATTAAAAATTTGGCGCAATGTAAAGAAAATATTTGAAACTTCCAAATTTTTGTCACATTTTCGCATGTTTTCAACGCCTTTCGATGAATTGTCATTATTTTGTAACGAAATTTCAGATTTTTTCTGCAGATTTTTTGAGCGAAAAAAGTAGGATAATTTTGGGTCTCAAAATGTAAAGATTTTATCACAAAATGAAATGTTAAAAAGTGGTCAAAATTCGACCAAAATTGACGTCTCAAAAAGTCACATTTTAACACAATTTTAACACGAATTTAACGCAACAAAACCCAGAAAAAATTTTTTGCGCCCAAAATCTCGAATTCTGAGAGGGATTTTTTGAGGGTCTTTTTTCAAAAACGAGTCGTTTTTAAAAATTTCCGAGTCGTTTTCAAAAATTACTCAGTCGTTTTTGATCGAAAAACGGCCGTTTTTCAGACGCAAAAAACGACGAAAATTTTCAAAATAGCGCGAAAAAATTGCACAAATCGGCGAATTTGTGCAGTGATTTAACAAATTACAACAAATTTTCACACGAAATTCTTTAACATTTCTTTACAATCGAACAAAAAATGCCATTTTTTAACAAAAAAGTTGACTTTTTTCATCGACAAAATTTTGTAAAGAAATGTTCCATTTTAACCATTGTTAAATTGTAAACATATTTTACCCGTTTTCTGCCGTAAAAAGGGCAAAAAATCTGACTTAATTTTCGAGTAAATTTTGGGTGATTTTTTTCGTTTTTTTAGTCGAAATTTTTATTTCAAATCGACCACCGTGATGCCATTTCCACCAAATTGCACGTGTTCGTCGCTGAATTGGCTCACGTTTGGCTCGGTTGCGAGGTATTCTC